>Ga0098060_1000346_pt1 | contig 21727 bp, 8 predicted proteins | sample 21_taG_FD_77063 | JGI IMG/M metagenome (GOLD analysis project Ga0098060, IMG submission 77063) | Marine viral communities from the Subarctic Pacific Ocean - 21_ETSP_OMZ_AT15319 metaG | ecosystem: Environmental > Aquatic > Marine > Oceanic | place: Pacific Ocean | collected 2015-01-19 | reverse complement strand
ATAATGGTATTACGTATCATTTGATCTTTCATGTCAAACTCCATACGTGTTACTTCTGGATCTGGAGCTAATGGTAATTCCTTTGCTTCGGCTATATCAGCCTGTAATGTAAACCACATGCCAACTAATATAGCTATAAGGCTAGCTATACCACCTAAAGTTTTTATACTTAGCTGTACCGCTGTATTCTCGCTTAATTCTTTAGCCATTTTTTTTAATTTTTATAACAGTATCCTAAGCAAAATTTACCAAAAGTTATTTTTTTTACAAATTTACAAATTATTTTTTTCATTTTTAAAATATTATATAGTTAACTCCTAATTTAAAATCGTACCACTCTCTATTCCAGTACTTGTTGTATTTTCCTTCTACAAAATAACCCAGTTGTTTATTAATTTTAATTCCATATATTAATCCACCTGAGTAGTCATACCATTGTTCTCCGTTATTATAATTATGATAAGAAAATTCACTACCATCATCATAATGATAAAATAATACATTACCCCATGCATGAAGCCAAGTTGATTTAGAATACTTATAGTAATCAAAACCTGCAATTAAAGAATGTTGTATTAATTTATTTAATTCATTTCTTTTCTTTTCAGAATAATCTGCTATCACTTGAGGTATTACAACTTCTTTCCATACTTCAGGGCTTGTAGCTACTACATTTCCATTAGGGTCTTTATATTCACTTGACTGTACATCTATAGTATAACCTTCCTGTATAGCTAAATAAGTATAATGAATATTCCCGTTATCTAATAACCATTCTTCTAAAGGGTTATATCCGTAAGGCTCTGCTAATCTATGAGCAGCCCCTATACTGATTGATAAATCTTTAGTTTTTTTATATCTATATCTTTCTGATAATTCAAAATATTCTACATCAGCAAATCCATCTTTTAAGTATTCTATTTTAGTAGCAAAATGATCTATACAGTAAGGTCCATCGCAATCATCATCAGAACTATATCTGATAAAATGATGCTGATCTATATAATCCATACCTTGTTGTCTAGCGTAATCTACTTCAAAAAGATATTCAAATCCTTGTACTTTACCTACAGTTGCTCCGTCAGACCAAGACTTTTCAGTACCATCATAAAAAGTTTGGGCTTTATTTTCGTATCCAAATCTAGCTATTTTTCTTATACCTATAGTAAAAGAATAGTCATATGGCGTTTGTATTACATCTTGCTCTAGGCTTCTAGATGTTATAGAATATGTTTTGACATCAGAAAGAGATGTTCCTCCATTAACAGATCCATAAATAGTAGAAAATTTCAATTGTTTTTTTAAATTTTTCTTTATATCTAGATTCTCTATATAATCTTGTACATTAAATTGTGCGCTTACAGTGGTATATAAAAACAAAAACAGTAAAATAAGTATTTTTTTTATCATCTAATTAGTTTTTACCATTATTCAATATTAAATTTTTCTATCATGTAATTATTAAGGTTGTTTATATCAGCAGGATTAATAGCAGTGTTATACAAAACAAGCTCATATAAAAGACCATCTAATGCTCTATCATTATCATTTCTAATAGCTACATTAGAAATATCAAAACCTCCTGTGTTTACTGCGTTAACGGTGGATGCATTGGGAATAGATTTTTCACCATTTACCCATACAGTAAATGTCCCTGCCGCTCTGGCTCTCTGTAATGTTATAACAGATTTATTTTCAGTAAAAATTGCAGTATCAAAAAATAATGTAGTTGATAGACCACTTGGATTATTAGTTTTAAGCCTAATTCTTTTACTGTTCATAATTTCTATAAATTCAGACACACTATCTGAAAGTATTACATTATTTAAAACATTATCAAGAGTTACAGTAAAAGAAAGTGTAAATCCTGTATCTTCTGGTATAGTAATTAAATTAGTTAAATCCATCCATTGAAGTATGCCGCTTTGATCAAACTCTAAACCGCCTTGGCTAACAGTAGGCCTATTACCTGAGACTACTTGTGTTGCGTTATTTTCTTCACTAGATGAATCAAGCCAAGCTCCAGTTGCTAGACCTACTCCATTTTGTAGCCATAAGTATAGCCTTTGGTTCACCAGATCGCTAGGTAGCCATTTTAAAGGGGTAACTAAGGGTGCTGTATTTATACCTAATCCTAAAGCCATTTAAACCAGTTTTTAGGATTTAAATAATACTTATAGGTCTTTTTTTCTATAACAATTTCATACAAAATATTATCTTTAACAATATGTTTAGGAGGTTTTTGAATAAGTTCTTCATAAACCCTAGGATTACGTTTAGCTAGTTTTTGTATAAATCCCATTTTAGATTCCTTTAGGCGCAAAATAAACTATACAAGCTCCAGAAGCCATAGTTACTTTATCCCATTTACCGTATATAGTTATTGCAGGAGGAAAATCAATACTGCCAGAAACATCTACACCATTCCCTCCTGCACCAAGCCCAGAAGTTGCATGATCCAAATCATTTTCTGCTGTAACACTACTAATACAAGACCCAACCTCTCCATCTACAGCTTCCATTGCACTAAATGTTGATTTTGCATCATAATCTCCTAAAGTGGATATAGCACATATGTACACCTTAGCACTAGTTCCTGACAAGTCTATACCTGCTGTCCCAGATAAAAGTGTAGAGCCATAAGCTCCTAAAGCAAATTTACTGTGATCAATATTTCTTTTCATAATTTTTTATTTTAATTTATTAATATCCCACTGGTGCTAAGTAGCATAAACATGCTCCACCATTTAATTCTATAAGGTCCCATTTCCCATATATTGTTACACCTTTAGGGAATACGTGTGAACTTGTTATTGCTAAAGCATCATCATTATCTGTTCCTGAAGCCCATGCGGTTGTAGCTCCAAAAGCATCATCTATTTGCGTTTCATTTGTTCCGTCTGAACTAATAGATCCTATAACGCCATCTAAGGTTTGTATAGTTTGAAATGTTACATCTTGCATCATGGTTATAGCCATTATAAATCTATTTGCAGTAATCCCACTAAGGTCTAATTGAGCTCCGTCACCATTTAAATAAACAGATCCATAACTACCGAAAGATGCTTTAAATAAGTCGTTTACATTCATGTTTTAAATTTTTACAAATATAATCATTTTATATTATCTAATTAAAGAACTGGTTTCCTTTTTCTCTGAAGGCCCTGTATACTTAAGATTAAGATAATCTTTATATACTTCAGAATAAGGCATAAGCTTTGTAGTTAAGGTTTTAAACGCTTGACTATCTCCGCTTTCTCCATAAGCTCCTGTACGTTTAATTTTATCTCCTCTAACGGCTTCATATATCGCTAGAGTTGCATTTTTTATTGTACTAGAGGAAGATGGAACTAATCTATAATCTACAAATCTTCTTAAATCAGTGGTAGCAAATACATCGTGTGAAGATTTTTTTAGGAGTCTTAATGTTTTAGTGTCTGAATCATCATCATCTTCCATTATAGCAATTAATGATAATAATGTTACGCCTATACCTATGCCACGAATATGATTTCTTATCTCTTGTTTTCTAATTTCACTAGATTTATTATATATATCTAATATATCTTTTTTAGTCATATCTCCTGAAAAATATTTTCTAAATAAATCTACTACAAATTCTCCTGATGCTCTATAACTACCTATATTAACCTCTCCAAATCTATTTATATCTTCAGCTTTAACCCTATCTCTTATTAAAGTAATAAACCATTTCTTAAATTGCAATAAGGCTCTACCATAAGAATACATAGAAATTAAGCTAGCATCTAGTGCTGAATATCCTTCTCCATGAAGTGTAGATATCTTATGATTAATATGCGTCACTCTTTCTTCTGATACCTTACCTGTTCTAAATTCTTGATCTGTTAACATCCCTAAGAAAGCAGAGCCTTGAATATACCCCTCTGATTTGTCCATAAACCAATAGGATAATCTCTCTAATGCGCCCCAAGCTTCTTTCTTTTCAGAAAGATGTATAAATTCATCAAAACTATATTCAATAATTCTATGCTCTTTAAGTATTTGCCATGATCGTTTAGAGTCTTTCCAATATCTAGCCTCTCCTTTTATAAATTGTTTACCACCTCTCTTTCGTAATTCTTGATATTTACCAGCAATAATATTACCAATTGCAACATCCACATTAAATCCAAGTAATCGTAAGGATGTTGCTCTAACAAAGAAGTCAATAACCTTATCAACTTGCCCTCCAAATATTCCAGTTTGTTGTTTCTTTTCTAAGAACCCTTCTTTCCACCATCCTGTTAAATACTTAACAGCATTTTTATTATCTAAATTTTTATTAAATCCTATAATAGAGTCTGTAAGTATTGCGACCTTACCCATACCAGCAAAGCCATCAGGATTAACTTCTAGATTTTCTCCGTGTTGGAATAAAGAGCTTCTAGCAAATTCTAATAATGCGGTATTAATATCATATGAAATACCTTCAGCTCTAACTCCTTGTCTTCTTTCATACTCTTGTATTAATTCAGCATCAATATCACTTACCTTGTCATAACCTATCATTCTTTTTAATCTAGAACCGTTATCAACTAAAGCATCATATTCTGCATCAGACAACATAATAGCACTACCATCTTCATGTTTGTTTTTAGCTTTTAGTTGTTTGGCTTTTTTTCTTAGTTTATCTAATTCGTATATTTGCTTCCCAGAATCTAAAGTAAGTTTTCCTGTTCTCCCTTTATATACATCATACTTCCATTCATAAAATGTTTTTAAAGCGTCTTTACCATTTTTATCTTTACCTCTTACCTTAACCCTATGATAGTCATGTGAATCAATAGAAGAGTTGTAAAGACCAAATAGACCACTTCTAGATATTGCTTCTAAATTACCCATTTGCATTCCACGCATAGGCATATCATGAGCTCCTAGTAATAATTCAGCAGTAGCTTTATACGTTCTATAATAGTCTCTTTCTTCTTGACTAAGATTACCCCAAGTATCTGCAATTTCTTCTTCAGAATATAATCTAACATTACCATTCTCTACGGTTGCGATATTACCATATATATATTGATAACGATCACTAGTATTAAATCCTTGCCTTACTCTTTCTAATATACCAAGGCCTTTCATTTTTGATCTTTTCAATGCATTATTAGCCCCTTCAATCATATTTTTATATTTCTTAAAGCTTTTAATATACTTTCTATATTCATTTTGAGCTTCATTAATCAAGTATTGTATCTCAGGTCTTTTAGATGTCATATCATTAGAACCTAACCATGATTGGAAATTAGTCATATCTTCTTGGGCTACACCATCTACACCAGGAATATTATATTCATATCCTTTACTAGCTCCTACATCTCTTAAATATTTAGATTGTTCTTGAAATGCTCTTTGTCCTATTTCTTTTTCTATTACATGAGCAATTCCTTTAGTGGCAGAGTTATCCATCTTTCTGAACTTTTTAGCAATATCATACAGTCCTTCTATAGTATATTTACTTAAAGGTTTTTTCTTTAATGCTGTCTCAAACTCTTTAACTAGCTTTAATTCATTTCTATATTTATTGTATCTTTCAGAGAGTATTTCAAAAGTTTCAGACTCCCTTTCTATTTTAGCTATATCAATACCTTTATCAGCATTCCATTTTATAAAATCCATTTCCTGTACGCCATCCCCTAAGTAATCATTATTATAAGAAGTATCAGATGTAATAACTTTCTTGGGTTTTTTAATAGGGCCTTCTATTTCAAAAGTATTATTATCTTTAGATGCTTTATCTATTTTCTGATTAATAGTATATTTATCTCTACCAGACTTACGTCTTTCAACATCTTTTATAGCGTCTTTTAATTCTATAGAAATAGCTCCTGTTGAATAATCGGCTCTTTTAGTTTGATTGCTCTCTATAATTCTGGACATCTCTTGGTTAATCTTTTCTACATATTCATTATCAAAGAAGGGCACAAATGATGTTGCTTTACCAGCACCACCAGCTAAACCAAAACGATTAAATGTATGTTCTATCTCAAAGATTAAATTTTTCTCTGTTTCAGATAATTGAGCAAATGATTCTTTAATTTGTTCTATAGCTTTATAAGAAGTAAATTGTGTTATCTCTGCTCTATTTAATACAATGTATCCTCCTTTATCAGACATTTGGATGACTTTATTTAAAAAGTAATTTTCTTTATTACGTCCTTGTAATAATTCAAATTCTTTAATTAGTTCAGCTTCACCTTTAACATCATTAAGCATGCTAAATTCTTGTCTTAAATTATTTGCAATAACTTGATTTATAATTTCTGATTTATCTTGTCTATACCTGTCATTTAAAAAATCCATTCCATTTTCTGACAATATTTCTTGTATATAAGGAGTGTATCTTACATCTGTTCTAGATGCTCTTTGTAATATAGAGTCAAATAAACCAGTAGCGTGTTCTATAATATTATTAGTTTTAGTTCGTTCTGAAAAAGAATAATTTAATCCCATCTTACCTAACAATGGAATTCTAACAAGTCCTTGTGCTTGGGTGATGCCTTTTCTAATTTGCCTTAATTCTAAAGGATTCTTTTCTATACTTTGGTGAACAGTGAATGCTTTAGATAAAGGATCTACAGCAGCTTGCTTAAATTTATCTAAAGTGTAAAGCATTAATATAGCTTGCTTTTGTGCGGCCTTAGTGTTTTTTAAACTTTTTAGATTTATATTAATAGCGGGATTTTTGACAAAGTCTTTTATATTTATATTGCCTAAACCATTGTCTTTCGCAAACTTTAGTAATTGATTTTCATTCATACCATCTTTCTGTATGAACATATCCATTATATCACTATCTTTAGATATATAGTCTTTGCTACTGTTTCTTTTAGACTCCATATATTTTTTAACTATAGGAGAATTAAATAGTATTGCTATATCATTTAAAGAATAGCCTAATCTTCTAAGTAATACATAAGGAAATACACTTTGCATATCTAATCCTAGTTTACTAGCATATTGATGTTTAGCATTATCTAATACTATATTAAGTAGTTGTGCTACACCATACCAGTTACCTACACCATTTTCTAAAGATGCATCATCAAAGAATGTTTCTCTTGTTACAGCTTCGCTTTCTCCTTTAATGGTAATAGAAAAAGGTAGTGCGTCTCTACTATTTGAAAATACATTAAATGATCTTTGTAGTGCAGCAACCATACCAACTAAATGTTTTGCTGGAACATTATCTTCAAACATTTGAGCATCACCCCATGGAGTTAATTGAGACTCTTTAGCAGCTTTAGATTCTCCATATGCTTTTTCAACAGCAGTAAGAGCGTTTTTAGAATCAGATACAAAATCAATATCAGCTTGTATTTCATTTTGCATTTCATCTCTACTTACTAAGTCTACATATAAATCAAAGAATTCATTAGAATCAGCTCTCCATCCTTTTTTAGCCACTTCTCCTTCTGTCCATTTAAAATTCATATGTATAGAATCTCCATCTAAATCAGCACCCCAAAACTTACTCACCCAAGCAGGTATAGTTATATTAGACGTAGGAGAATCTCCAATTTGTTTATGGAAATCTTTCACTACAAATATAGAACTACTTACCTTACCGTGAGCAGGAACCCTTGTTCCAATAAATAAATCTCCTTTTTTAACACCTTGCTTTCTTAAATATCCAGGAACTATTGCTTCAGAAGCAACTACACTCTCATCACCTTTATATAGTCCTTTCTCATAAGATTTTAATCCCATACCTAAACTAGAAGACTGATAACCTATAGATCCTTTAGTATACATCTTAGTTCCTTTATGGGTGATTCGTCCTGTTGCTATAGAATTGTGCACAGCATTTAAATAAGGATATCTAGGATCAAGACTATTATATGTATTATCTACAAGAACATCAAACACTTCAGCAGTTACAGAAGATTTAAATGAATCTCTTTCTGTTAATACAGTTTTTTCAGTGGCCCTATCATTCATGATAAGATCTCTATTTCTATTAGAGTTATTGGCTTCCATTACTCTTTTTCTAAGCTCAAGCATTCTATTTATAGTTGCTTGATTCTCTGGTGTTATATTACTTAAAAGATTATAAAATAACTGAGAAGGGAAAAATCTTTCATCTGTTTGTTTATCTAACTCTAACTGTATACCAAAGCCTTCACCAGATAAACCTACATATCCAGTTTCGTCTGAATATATCTCATCTTGTTTAGCCATTATATCAGACATATTATCAGTGGTAGTTATATCATGTATAAAATTATTTCCTCCTGAATATAACTTAGCAGCTGATTCAGATGCGGCTATAATTAAATTACCTGAAGTAAAAGTATCAACCTCTGCTTTTCTTGTTCTAAGAATGTCTCCTATGTTTTTTAGGTAAGGACTTTTAGCCTCTAACTCTGGTGTAAGTGTATGTACAGCAAACTTCATGTATGTGGTTCTTCCTTTTTGTGGACCTTCTATTTGTGTATAATGATATACAAACTTAAATACATTACCCACCTTTTGGACCTCTCCATATTTAGCTCTAATAAATTCTGCTTGTTCAGGTAATACATATCCCATTGCATCGTTCTCAATAGCAGTATTGGCGTTATCTTCTATTCCTATATTACCTTCTTTATCTACATAGTAATCCTTAGTAACAACAAACTCTACAGAAGTATTTCTATCAAAGACTACATGGCTAGCAATAGCTCCAGCAGCACGTTTAATATAATCTACTTGATCTTTTGATTGTCTATGATCATGTACAAATAATTGTTGAGCCATAAACTTATTGGCTATATAAGAAGTTAAGAATGCTTCTACTGCACCATCTTGTAATACACCTTTATTTAGAGCATTATTATTTATAAATAATTCTTTATTGTTTTTAGCATACTCTCTCCATTTTTTAATTAAAGTAGGCATTTCTTTTATTCTATTATTCTCAATAGTATAAGGGAAAATATCTTGTCCTTTTTTATATTTAGCTTTATAGGCAGGATTGTTTTTAACTCTAGAAAGTAATGCTTTTCTACTTTTAGCATCATGAGCTATTATACTTTCTATATAATACCTTCTACTTTTATCAGAAAATACTGCAATAGGTTGATCGTATATAATAGTTTCTTGTTTATTCTTAACACCTTGATTGTATCTATTTAAGAACATAAAGAAATCTCCAGCTATTAATTCACTAGGATTTAAATCATTTAGTGTTTTAGATCTCTTTTCTTTATTTTTTAATCCTACAGCATTATTAATAATACGTCTCATCATTCCAGAGTGAACTGTAAAATGAAATGTTTTTACGCCCCTATCGTTTTTATTAATAAGTGCTAAGTAGCTATAAATATTATTATCAGGATGCATGATATCATTTTTATCAATAACAGTTTCATTATTAATAATTTCCTCTACATTCTTAGCCCTATTATGTAATCCATTTTCTTTATTAAATACACTAACACCATCTTGCTCTACGTTATCTACCATTGATAAATAGTTAATAGCTCTAGAGGCAACTAATCCTTGCAGAAGAATAGTTCTTAATTCTGATTGCCTACCATGAATAAGCCCTTCTACAGGAAAGTTAACAAAATCAGAAAATCCTTCTTTCTTATTCTTATATTTCATTAAAGAATATTTAAGCTGAGGAGTTTTATATGTTTGATGTAAAGTATGTTCAAATAATATATTCCATAAGAACTGTCTTTCTCCTTTAAATAAAATAGGAGTTTGTAATAATGCATCTTTATTAATCAAGCTACCTTTTGCATTATCATCTAATAAAATATCTAAAACTTTATAAGCGGCACTATATCTATCTTTTATATTTCTAGGATTTCTTTCAAAAAATAATTCATTATATATAGCGGCAATTTCCTTTGCTTTCGCTTTGTTTCCATTAATTTCTTTAACAATACTGTCAATCACTCCTTGCTCTATAGTTGCGCTAGTACTCTCATATCTATTCCAATATCTTTTTCCATTATCTCCAATAGATAAAACATTATGCGCAAGAACCTCTATATTAATACCTTCAATAGGGCTTTTAATTTCCATTAACTTAGCATCAGTAAGAACCGTATCGTTTTTATATACTCTATCTAATACTTTTAACATTGCTGTTATGTTGGGGTTTGTAGACTTTCTAAGTTCATTGATAAAATCATAAGGATTTTCTTTTGTATCTTTTGCTAAAGACATAAGAGTGGCTAATAACTCTTTTGTTTTAATCTGATCATCTTCTCTATGATTATGAACCTCTACAATCTTTTTAATAAAATTAGTTGTAGTAGTAGGCAGTGCAATAGCTTTTGTTAAATCATCATATTTATCTACTTCATTAGAAGTGCTTTCGGACTCTCCAGTTACATCGTCAGAGGACTTTAGTTTAATACCTATTTTAGCTAATTCATCATCTAATATAGTATCTGCTTTTTTAAGCTCTTGTGGTCTTTTAAGTTGAGTTATAATACCTTTAATATACCCTTTAGTATCTTTTATTAATTGATCTTGTATAGTTAAATTAGAATCTTCAGCTATAGCCTGCATTACTTTATTAGTAATTTGTTCTGGAGTTAAATTACGACCTATATAATCTCCTATATACATTGATACAGCAGAATATGAGGCTGCTCTCTGTATTTGTTTTTTATTAGCTTTATTGATAGGGCCATATGCAGAGTTCATCATATATGGCACAGTTCTATCAGCAGAATTAAAATCTAATAATACGTGTTTTATTGCGGCTTCTAAATCTAGCCCAGCTATATTATCTACACTAAGATCTAATAATTTTCTAGCTTCTTCTTCAGTGGTTAGTTTTTTAGCTTCTTTATAAAACTCTATTAAATCTTTTTCTAATTGTTTTTGAACGGCAGAGTCTTTTACAACAGCATCTACAGTACCATAAGAGTATGCTTCTAATGTTCTTGTAAATGTTTCTTCAAGTAAATGTTTTTGTTGATCTACTCTAACATCTTTAGCTCCATTAACTTTTAATTGTGTTCTAAGGCTTATAAATAAATCATTAACTCTAGCGCTATCTTCTGCTTTTTCGGCAGCAGCAATATTATTTACAATATCAATTAAATCACTTGTATAATTTCTAGAGTCAGAATTATTAAGTATATTTCTATATATAGAACCTAAAGTAGCTTTAAGTCCTTTATAGTTCATTAACGTAAGTTCTGGATAATCTTGCTTAGTTCTTTTATATATTTCTGATTTAGGTAAAAGCTTTTTAATTTTTTTCATTAATGGAGTATCTTCCATTATACCATAATAAATATGTCCAGCTTCGTGAATTATATCTGATTGTGCCACTGATTCTATATTAATAAATACAGTAGATCCTATGGCTAAAGAAGATGCTTCTTCACCAAAGTCAGTTAGTAATTTTTCATATGTTAAAACACCCTTAGCTCCAGGAAACTTTTTGTTAACTATATCTTTAACTATAGATGATGCTATAACACCAGAGCCATATCTATATAGTGGTCTTATATCTAATGTGGTAGGATCATAATTAGGTATTTCTTTTTGGCCTTTAGTAAAAAACTTTTTAATATTCTCTTTAGTTTCTTTTACAGCTCCTATTACTTTATCTATAGTACGCTTATCTGCTTTCTTAGGTTTTTTAATAGGGCCCGTATCTTCTTCATAAGATTGGTATTCTAATTGACCAATAACCTCATCTCCTACAACAACTTCAATTTTACTATCATAAAGTTTATCACCTTTCTTATATTGGAAATATAATTTGCCATTTACTTCAACTACATTGGCTTGACCTGCAACAGGTTCTACTAATCTTAATGATATATTTTGGTTGGTATTTGTATATGATTTGATATCTACATTTCTATTAGCAAAAAACTTAATTGTTTTGCCAGAGGCTGCTTTTATCATATAACTAAAGGCACTTGCTCCTTTACCTAATACTTTGGATATACTAGCAGTAAAAGGTTTAACTCCCTTACCTTTTAATGCTTCTTCTGTTTTTTGATATTGCTCTGTTTTAGGCGCTACTTTTTCGGATTTATCTTTTTTTTTTACGTCTTCTTGAGACTTTTTAACTAGAGATTTATATTCTTTTTCTGTTAACGACCTAATTGGTATTCCTCCTTTAGCATCTGAAGCTATCTCACTAACATTATATAAAACTGTTCCATCTTCAAACTCTTCTATCTTAAATCTATAATCAACTCCATCAACTGTTACTGTATCTGTAGATTGTTTAATAGGCTTTCCTTTGTCCTGCATTTCTTCAGTTTTGGCATATTTTGATTTTTTACTATCTTTTATTACTTTAGGAGTGATAGTGTCTTCTTTTGCTTGTTTTTTAGACTCAGCCCTCTCTTCTTTCTTTACAGCTTTATCTACATCTCCTCTATTAATAATTTTATTTAAACCTGTACCTATTATGTCTGCTGCTGCTTTGGTTGTTATTTTACCAGCTTCTAATAATTTTATTAAATATTCTTTTGCAGTAGGTGTTATTTCATTTTTAGTATAGTTTTTGACTTTTTGTATAGCTTCTTTAGTTTCTTTAGATTCTGCTTTTTCTTTTGCTTTACCAAATAAACCTTTTGCTGTTTCTACCGCTTTACCTCCTAAATTTTTTGCTGTTTCTAAAACTCTAGATCCAAATCCTTTAACATCTACTTTAGGTTTAGCTTTTATACTTTCTGTTTTTTGCTTTTCACCTTCTTGCGTATAGGTTTCAAATTCATCTTTTGTTAAATTTTTCTTTTTAAATCTAGCATCTCTTTTGCCAGTGGACTTAGCTATACGAGTATCGTCTAATTTAGCTGTATATATATCCTCTATTGATTGATCAACTTGTTTTAAATCATTATTTAAAATCTTTAACTTTTCATTATGCTGATCTTTTAATTGTTTTAATTTAGCTTTAAGTTTTTCCTCATTTTTAATTACAGATTTTTGCTGCTCTACCGTTTCATTATAACTTGCTATTTCAGCGGCAATCTCTCCTTCTGTACGAGTTTTAACCATTTCTAAGTTAAATGCTTTTTCTGCTCCTGCTTCTGTAAGAGAACTATTGACATGATGTTTTTCATAGTCTCTTTCAGCTAATTCAATTTTTGCTTTATATTCTACACCTTGCTCTTCTGTGATTTTATTATCTTTAATTAAATTATCTACAATAGACATAGCAGCAGAACCATCTCCTGAATAAGCCCAAATATTAGATGCTAATAAATTATCTACAGCCATCTCCATTGCTAGTTTCTGCTGTACAGATCCATCTTCCATAGATTCAGATATTAAATCTATTGCGTTATTGTAAGAGTCTATCTTTTTATCAGTAAGACTTTTTCTTTCTGCAGCTGCATCATAATAACCTCTAGCACCACCCATTGCAGCTCCTAATCCTACAGAAGACCAGAATATATCTCTTAGCTCAGGTCTATCTTCTCCAAATGGAGCTTCTTTAAGCCACATAGACATAGGTTCATAGCTTTCATTATTAGCTTCTTGTATTGCTTTATATTTAGCCCACTCTTGATAAACTTCTTGAAATCCTTCTGTTATTCCTTCTACACCTCCATAAGCAACTACAGATCCAGCTCTAGGCATTGCTTTGTTTACAACCCATCCAGTAAGGCCTTTCATGTTTGATGCAAATGGTGTTTTTGTTACACGATTCGTTAATACTTTACCCATTAATCCTCTACCAGCTCCTCCAAATAAAATACCGTATTGAAGTATATCTACTCCCATCCATTTAGCATTATCTTTCATAACACCAGCAGCATGATCAGCTGCTTGTTTAGGTGTAAATTTTGGATTTCCATTTTTATCTAAATCATTAGCCATGACTTGATATGCTTCTCCAGATAAATAAGCTCCTTCAAATAAATTGGCTGTTGCACCACCTCCTATATAGCCAGTTATATTTCTTAAAAGCTGAGTTGGGACTATACCTCCTTTACCGAGATCAACACCAACCTTCCCCATAATTCCAGTTCCTTTTGTTCCTTTAAAGGTTGTTTCTCCAACTTTTGATAATTTTACACCTTTAGACATTTTTCCAAGCTTACCTGTGTTGACCCCCCATTTTAAAACTGTAGGAGCGATTCTACCTAAAGCAAGACCTGCGATTCTAGCACCACCTACATAAGGTATCATAAAAGAGGCGGCATAAGGAACTAGCCTAGATATTTTGGAAGACCAAAATTCTCCTTTAAACATATCATCCCAAGTTATATCTTGTAAATCTTCAGATAATATTAAGGCATTTTCTTTTTGATATTCTCCTCCTACTTTTTTAAGATAAGACCCTACGCTCGTAGTTAATTCTCCTTCTCCTGGAGTTACATATGAACTAATCCAATCAATAGTATCTCCTGTACCAGAAACTAAATCACCCCAACCTGCCGCTAACCCTCTAGTAAATCTTTCTCCTGTAGAACCTATCATTTCGTGAGGATCTACAATTTGCTGATTAGGAGCAGGCCCTTCTCTTCTTGCATCTAATCCAGCATATAGTGTATCAGTTCTTTCAGCAGCACCTAAACCTTGAGCATATTGATCAAATACTATATCATCTACAGTGGTAGTTTGAACTGAATTCTCTATTAATCCCTCTAATCCTGATGGGGATTCTTCCATTTCCCCTTCATACATATCTTTTAAATCTTCTTCTGGCGATTGTACTGTGGGTGCGGGGCTAGCTAAATTTCCTAATAGCTCATTTAAGCTTGAAGTGTAATCATTATCTCCCATTAATTTCTTTGCATTTGAATTATTCCTTTAGATATATCTCTACTTGTTTTAAAAGTTTTCTTATCGTATATTGATCTGCTATATTCATTATAGTTACCTGTCTTTATTGCTTCTAACATTTTTGCAAATGAAGGATTTCCACTAATTAATCCTTCTCTTAATATTTTAGCACTATAAGCCATATATTGGCCAGGAGTTTGTGCAACCATTTTCTTATTAGGGTCTGTTTCTCCAGGCGTTAAATCGTATGGATAAGTTCTTTCTTTTTGCGAAGTTACATATAAATCTGACATAATCAAAGGAACTACTTGTTGAATTTTAACAGCAGGTACTTGTGATAATCCTAAACTTACTGTAATACTTTGATCGTACCCACTAATTAAATCATTAACATCTTTAATCTCAGGCATATTTAATTGCCTTTGTAATTTAGCAGTCGCAACTATCTTTCTTTTATTTATCATTTTATCTCTAGCCACTTGCTCTTCATATGTAGCTGTCTGAGTTAAAACTTCATTTAGTTTTTCTGGATTAATAGCCTCGTTCATAGCCATTAATACGTTCTGATCTCCTAGGTCTAATACATCATAATAAACATCATTAGTAAGTAAATCAAAATCTTCCATTTCTGCTATAATAACAGGTTCAAATATCACATCTTTATATTGCTCCGCCATTTTAGCTCTATCTTTTTCATTAGTAACATCAGTGAGTAATATAGATTTACCATCCGCACCAGTACCTCTTAAGCCAACAAAATATCCATTTAATGTAAGATCCATTGTTTGTGCCTCCTCTACTATACTAAAAAATTCATTATCAAAACCAATATCATCTTGTTTTATCTGATGACCTCTATCATCATATTTATTCACCATATCTACCCCATGTATCTTACGATTTTTAGATACATATTTAGGAGTGTCTGAATCTCCATGATTTCCAAACATGATTTGTGTAATCTGATCTTCTATTCCTTTATCAATAAGTACTCTTCCTCCAGAAACGACTTGTCGCCCTTTAGCAAACCAAGCTTTAGTTCCTACATAACTTTTAGTTTGTTGCTCTGGATCATAACCTCCAAATCTATTCCAAGTTGCTGCCATCTCGTTGTCTGGATGATTAAATAATTTATGGAATGTATCTTCATCTTTTAAATTAAGATTATTAAAATAGTCCCCTCCTTTAATTATACCAAGTTTATTGGTTTCGTCAATATTTTGTTGCAATAAAGTACTTGCATTAGTATCAATTGCTTTTTCACCAAACATTGCTTCTCCACCAAAATAAGTTGTTTTACCAGACATATCAACATTAAGTTCTTTAGCAAGCCATGCCTTCATATCATCATCTGAAAATACTGTATTAGGATCGGCATTCATATCATTGATCATATCTGATCTTATATCCATATAATTACTTCCTGTATATAAAACATCATCTAAGTCAATAGCGTCTGCAACATTACGAGCTTTTATAGTTTCATCTAAATAGTCTTTTCTAGCTCCATGAAATATAAAATTATCTACCTTTCCTTCCTTAAAATCTATAAATCTCTGTTTAGCTCCAGTTGTTAATAATTTATCATTACCATCTTTATCATCATAATAAGAACGAAATAATTCTAATGAAGCTTTATTTTTATTAACTCTTTTTGATATAGGATTATCTTTTATATTAGCATAATACTCTTGTAGCTTATAATCTAATCCTCCGTATAGTCTTGCATTGTCTATAGATCCGTGTTGTCTTAATATATTTTGTATTTCAGCCCAACCTGAATTAGTTTTATGCCATTGTTGAAATTCAGTTATATCTTTATCTCTAGCAAAATTATTCTTTGTATACAAATCCGACATAGCATTTTGAGTGCTAGTATTAAGCTGAGTTTGTATAGCTTTTTGCTTATCTAATTGCTGAAGTTCTAATTGGCGTTGTTGTTGCATTAATTGCAGTTCTTGCAATTGTTTAGCATCTCTATTTGCTTGTATATCTCCAGCAGCCTTCATAGGCCCTGTTAATGCTTGAAAAAATCCGTAATCTAGTCCCATAATTAATTTTTACTATCCCCCTGTGTTATTATTGTTGTTGTTTTGATTGCCCCAATTTTGTATTGAATTAAAGAATTGAGACATTCCTTCTCCGTCTTTAAACATATTCATAGCTTGGTTTATCATAGCGCTATTTTTACCTGAACTATAGCTATTCATAAGACTTGTAAATGCTGCTGAAGTAAACCCAGCTGCTGCTTCCTTATCTTTAAGCTGTCTTTCCATGTCCTCAGCTCTTTCTGTTGCTGTTTTATTGATATCAAAGTTCTCTTTAAAGAGCATCATTTTTTCATAACCTTCTGCATTTTTTCTTTGCAGCTCTTCATCTTTTACAGCATACTCTAATAATGCAGAAGAACGTTGTGCGTCTAATACGCCAGATTGTGCTAAGAATCTAGCTCTTTGACCTCCAGAACCTCTAACTGCATTTTCTAATCCTTTTTGATAAGCTTGTCCTATTCCTTTACGAATAGCTTTAGCTTCGTTAGGATGGAATCCTTTCTTAGCCAACTCTCTAGTTTGTCTTAAATGCTGCATAAACATTGGAGATAATTGAGGTTGTGCTTGAGGTTTTATTTCTTTCATAGAAGCCTCTAAACCTTTCTTACCCATTATTAACGATATAATACCAGCAGGGCCTCCTACTTGATCTAAAAGTGCTCCAGCCCCTTGTAATAATGAGCTAGCTGCTCCTCCTGCTCCTTTAAGTACATTATTAAATATAGCTTGTTGTTCGGGAGAAGTATTTTGCCCAGATGATGCTGGTTCCACCGTTGTTATTTCAGAAGTTTCTCCAGGAGCTGTTACAGTTGATTCTACTTCTGGCTCTGCCCATTCGGTACCGTTCCATACTGCTGTTTCACTAGTTCCTTCGGGCTTCACCCATGATGGATTATCAAAAGTACCACCCCAAACTAAACCAGTTACAGGATCTACATCTCCTGGCTGATTATTTGTATTGCTTGGATGATTAACATCTGGATGTCTTGCTATAGTTACACCTTCTGGTATATCTGTTCCGTCTGCTTGTACTACTAAAACAGAATCCCCATTTGCATCTAATCCTTGTACTAAAACATCTGTACTTCCATCATCATTAGTTCTTGTATATGTACCATCACCATTATCAACTAATGCCGCATTATCTATCTCTGCCTGATTATTAGGGATAACACGTGTACTTGCTTGTACCGCCTCTTGATCTCCAGGAACAATTAAATCTAATTCATTTCCTAGTGGATCTATATCTACTCTTGACCCATTTGCACGCGTTAAAGTTCCTCCATTAGGTTTTCCATAATTATCACCTTCTGTGCTAACAGAACCTACATACACATCGCCATTAGGATATGTTGTCGTTCCTTCTGAAAAATTTCCATTTTTATCCCAAACTCCTTCCTGTATTGTTCCATCGTCACGAGTTATCTTTCCTTTTGTTGGCAATCCGTTTTTAAATTCGCCTACAAACTCACCACCAGCCTGATCTGATCTACCTTTTCCAGTAAATGCTTTTCCTTCAGGGGTATCATAATCTGGAACTGGAGGATATTCTTCTGTTTCTGTGCCTTCAGTGAATGTTGTTGCTGATGTTCTTATGTCACCACCAGACATATTAGTTTCATTTCCTTCTGTTGTGTTTATTATATCTTTAGCAAATTGTGGATTATCTTCAGCAGCTTTTCTAAATGTATTTATAACTTCTTTATCTTCTTTAGATGCTACTCTCATTGCCGCATTATAATCCTTACCTTCTTTAAATGTATATGTACCATCACCATTATCTACATACTCACCTATTTCCCAAGTTTGTTCTCCAAGAAGTGGAAGAGTTTTTTTAGCAAGTAATTTATTACCTTCTAAATAAGCCACAGTTTTTCCTTCGCTATTTTTAATTTCAGCCTTACCTTCTCCTACAGTTCCGTCTATAGAATAATTATCTAAAATATCTTGCTCTTCCTCTGTTAATGTTGTTTTTCTTGGTTCTACTTCTACTGTAGTTTCTGTAGTGGCCACTCTTTCTGGTAACACCGCATCAACCCCATCATTATTTACCCATGCAGTTCCATTCCACTTATAATCTACTCCGCCAATATTTACATGGCTGTATACAGATGCTACTAATTTTGCTTTATCTTGTGAAGTTTCCCCCTCAACATCACTTAGGAAGTCTTCCCAGCTATCATGAGTGGCTTCAGGTTCTGCTGCTTCAATGTCATCAGCACTATAATTACTATTATAATTATTTGCACTTTCAAAAGCTTGTTTTTGCTCTTGAATTTCTGCTAATTCTCTTTCAGCCCTTTCTACTTGTTCTGGCTCATACCCTGGTAAATACCCCTCATCATCACGATTACCTCCTATAAGAATACGATTATTTTTTTCCTTTTCAACTCTATCTTCTGCTTTTTTTAAGGCAGCATCCCATTCTGCTTGAGTTTTAAATTTACTATCTTTTAATATTTCTTTATTTTTATTGTATTTTTCTAAGTCAACCTCTTCTACAACTTCATCTTCTACAACTTCAGGTTCAACAACTTCAGGTTCAACATCAACATCAGATGTTAATCCGTACGCCTTTCTCTCTTCGTCTGTTAAGTTATTTATCTCCTCTTCTGTTAAATCTGATAAAGGTTTTAAATCCTTTTCTTCTTCTTTTTTATATTTAGGGTTCAAAGAATTATCTAGTAAGTATACTGGATTTTTTCCTATGTGACTATCACTTACATATTGCCCTCTGTCAACTGCTATTTCTCTCTCTCCTGTCTCTAAATCGTAAGGAATATAATAAGTACTGCTACCTTGGTATTGATAAAAATTATCACCTACTTTTATTACTTCTCCATCTAAAACATCACCCTTCTCTATCTCAGTCCAATCATTATAAGTTCCTTTAATTTCTGCTTTTTCTACAACTTCTGTTGTGGTTTCTGCATTTATATTATTTACATTTATAGTTCCTTCTGGGATTATATCACCTGTCTCATTAAATAAAATTAAATCCTTTGTTTCAGAATCGTATCTATATTCCTTACCATCTACAATAATAACATCTCCTTCTTGTAACTTCCTTTTATCTTTTTTTACATGCTGTATAGTCTTATAGATATAACGACCTTCTTTATCTCTATTCTTTCTATATTTAGGGTTCTTTGAGCCATCTTGTAGTCTTTCTGGGTTCTTACCGATTGTGTCAGGGGTTATTAGGTCAGGATCATTATCCCACATATCCTCTGTTTCTCCTGTCTCTATATTATGAGGAGCGTAAGACCCTCTGTTATCTTGATATTCATAATGCTTATCTCCTACCTTGATTATATCTCCATCTTCATGGTCCCCTCTTTCAATCTCACTCCAATCATCATATGTTCCTTTAACACCCATTTCGTATTGATTCTCCCAATTTAAAATGTGTGTTCCTTTTGTAGTGTCTGCGCCTGCTGTATTTGGGGTTATCATTGTAGATATATCTACAGTTTCTCCACCTTTAACCTTTTTTTTATAATTTTCACTTTGATTATACTCATTCTTATTATACACCCCCTGATCTCCACCATAAAAATACATATTCTTATCTGCATTCCCTTGTGTAGCGCTAGTCCTAAAATTTGCTTCTGTACCAACTTCATTAATAGTGTTAGCTGTATTTTCATCAACTCTTTCAAGATGATAATGAGATCCTCCATCAGCCAATCTTTCATCAATAAGCCTAATATTGTGCTTTTTAAATAACTCTACTGCTTCGGGTGTAAGGTCAGGTCTAGGATACTCCCCATTAACTTTTTTACTAGGATCAAAATCTTTACCAAATAAATATTGTAAAAAACTATGATTATCATGCGCCTGACATCCTATATCAATAGCGTTTCCAGAACCATGCGACCCGTGATCACCTTCACGATGTGCTGATGTTAAGGTAAATCCTAAATCTAATTTTTGTAACTCATCCATAAATGCAGCCATTTCTGGACTCATAGATTGTCCTGACACATTTCTAGTTTTTATTTCACCTTTTGGTCCTTTATGAGTACCTCCCATTATGAATACATGTTATTTGATTTCCACTTATTTATATTTTCCTGTGCAACCATTGCTAATTGTTTGTCTGACATACTTCTTTTAAATTGGTCTGTAGCATGATCATATATACCAGCACCTTTAGCTACTTTAAGAGGTAGTATTCCTCCTCCTGCATATATATTACCTTCAGCATCTACAGGCATTGGATTGCCCTGATGAGTCTCAGGACCTGGAGTTACATTACCTTTATTCATTCCATCTCTAATGTAAGACGCTGCTGTTTTATAGTCTTTATTTTTTAAAGCTCTCTCTAAATCATCTTGATTGTTTACAATTAATTCATTACCTGTAAATTCAGCAACAATATTAGAGCTTCCTCCTTGAGCATATTTATATTTCATACCCTTATTAGCATAATCTAATTCTTCCTCTACATTAGGTGTAGTAAATGGATTTGGTTTATCTCCCACCCAATCACCTTGAGTTAATTTTTCGTTATCTCTAGATTGTTGTATTTTAGATAAAGCATCAGAACCTCTCATTTTTAATCCAGAAGTTTTTTTACCATCTCTTGATAATGCATCTTTATTTATATCTCCTTTGGTTTCTGTGACTGTTCCTTGAGTGCTATAAGTTCCTCCGTCCGAATCATTAGGTAATAAAGTACCAAATGTCTCTAGAACATGTGTAGGAAAATTTATAACCTCTTCCCCCATAGTCTGTACATAGTCTCCTAATCCTTTAACAAAGCCTGTAGCTCCACTAGCTATTCCTTCTATAGCTGGGGCTAAAAGATCATCACCTATACCTTGCCAAGCATTACTAGCTCCTTCTAATGCAGGGTCAACAATATTACCGACTGCATCAAACATAGGATTTAATACTGGATTTATTAAATTGGATGTACCTCCTAAAAAGCCTGAAGCAAGATT
>Ga0098060_1000343_pt1 | contig 21803 bp, 21 predicted proteins | sample 21_taG_FD_77063 | JGI IMG/M metagenome (GOLD analysis project Ga0098060, IMG submission 77063) | Marine viral communities from the Subarctic Pacific Ocean - 21_ETSP_OMZ_AT15319 metaG | ecosystem: Environmental > Aquatic > Marine > Oceanic | place: Pacific Ocean | collected 2015-01-19 | reverse complement strand
GGAAGTAAATGAAGTTGATTTGCTATCAAACAATGTTGCTAAGTTAGATACACGATTAGAGCAGGTCTTTAACGAATTAGGTAATGACCTCGACCCTAAGATGATTGATGCACTAACTAAGTTAGCAAGAGAAATTAGAGAATCTTTGAAGTATCTCATGGAGTTTAAGGGTAAACTTATTCACAAGCGACAAGATACAATTATTGTTGCACAGATGCAAATTGTTCAGGAAGTGCTTGCACAGAACAATCCTGAGATTTGGCTTGATATTAAACAAAAGATGCAGGAGAAATTACAATGAGAGAACATCCTAATATTACGAGAATGAAAAGAGTTAGAGCAAGAAGGGAGCATAAAGCAAACCTTCCTAATCTTATTGAAGAATATAAGACATTAATAGAAATGATAAAGGTAATGAAAAAACAACCCCAATACGCTGATAAAAAAGAAAATATGGATAGAGTCTTAGATACATTTTCAGAAGGTCTTAAAAAACTAAAAGAGGAATTACAATGAGTTGGGAAAATATAATTAAAAGAAATTGCGGATGCGGAAAAGATGTTTGTGAAAAATATGGGGCAGCACCAACAATGGAAAAACTAAGCCCTAAACAAAAGAAATTAGACCGTAACCATAATGGTGCGATTGATGCACAGGATTTTCACATAATGCGTGGTTCAGAGGAAAAGATGGAAAAGTCTCCCACTAGAAAGCATTATACTAAAGATGGCAAAGAATGGAAAGGTAAAACCCATAAGATGCCAGATGGTAATTTAATGACAGAAGACCCTCATAACGAGAAAAGTGTAAGACTTTATCATTATGATGAATTGCCTACTTCTAAAAGAAGAGGCGCATTTACAAGGTGATTAATATGACATGGAAAGAAGAGATAATAAAAATGCAAGGCAAAGACGGAAGACTCAGAGATGATAGGATTTCAGACATTAAGAATAGAAAAAGCATAATGGCAGAAAAAAATTTCAGAAAGATGATTCCTGAAGTTAAAGAAATGCTCGACAACCTAAGTAATGAAATTTCAAGCGAATATGTAGACGCAGATTTTAATTACTTTGGAAGAATCCTTGAACAGAAATTCAATTCAATATTAAGTAAAGTTGAAGAATATAGAGATAAGTGATTAAGGTGTGGCAAGAAGTCTTAATTAGAAAAGCCTTACCTCCTAGTGAGATAAGATTGGCTATGATAATTCAAGACAGTAACTTAACAGAAAAGGCACTTGCTTCAATTAAAGAATATACTGATAGTAATAGAGGATTACCTACTAAATACCGTTCAATGATTAATAATCTAAAAAGATTAAGTGTAGATGAAGGACTACAAAGAGTATTAGCAGCATTTCCCATCCCTTCTAAGATAAGTGATGAGGAAATTAAAGCAAATTATGAAAAAATACTAAGCGTAGGTAATCTTGAAGACGCACCTAACATAGAAAAGTTAGTTGATGAAGGTCTTAAAGCCTACAATGACGGAAATATGGAACAATTTTCAGAAATAAAGGCTAAAATTTCTAAACTTCCTAAGTTAAGTAAAGACCAAAGAAGCAAAAATAAAAAATTAGTGTCAAAATTATCATATTTTAAGTCATTGGCCCCTACTTGGTCATTAAAGTTCAAAAATAAAATGCCCGAAGGTAAAGAAGAAGGTGATTTTACAAAGAATATTCAAGAATTTGTTGAAAAAGCCAACAAATCTCTTAAAGAGTTACATACAGGTGATAAAAAACCTAAAATGTCCATAGAAAATGATGAAATTATTACTCATGTTGGTAATCCTACCGATTTTATGAAGTTTTTAAAGAATACTGAAGGAATGAGGGACATTTATGCGACTAACTTACGACCTTATGGGCCAGACTTACAATCGGCTAAAGACATTACTTCCAATTTAACAGAACTAGACGCTTTTATTGGACAAAACAAAAAAATGACTCCTAATGCCATTACTACTTACACACATGTTCGTAGTTACTTGGCTGCGCTAGATGCAATAGAAGGAGATATTAAAAAATTCATTCCTAAGCGATTAGAGAATGGTAGTTCTTTTCCTCCTAATGCTATTTTAAGCAGAAGTTCAGAAAAAACTAAAACTTTAGTATTGAATCCTTATTTAGATATTGTTTTAGGAAGTACCTTTGATGATAAGTGGTATGACAAACTATTTGAAGGAATAAGAATGAGGGGTTTTACTTCTGATAAACTAGCAAGAACCATAATAGAAAAAGATATTTATGAGGCTTTAACTAAAGGGAAAGATAGTGAACATGGTATTAATTTAAATCTTTTTAGTGAACTAAGCGAAAGATTCACAGGGAATGAAAAAAACGATTTAAAGAAATTAAGAGAATACCTTGAAGAATACCCCACTGTTTCTACAGAAGTGGGTAATTTTGCCAATACTTACCAAATGAATAGATTAAACGAACTAAATAAATATTTTACTCTTGCCGAAATACAAGGCATTAAGAAATGGTGGGATAGCCTTGATGAAGAAAATAAAGAAAATATAGAGGGGGAACTAGGTGATTTCTCTATACGCTATAAAACTTATGAAGGTAAAGAAGTTGAATCAATGCTAGATGAAAAAGCCTATGCGGTAGTTGTTTTTGATAATGATGAGTTGGGGCCGGATGACTTTGAAAACACTTTAGACGAAATAAAAGATGCTTTAGGAGTGAGTGGGGTAGAAACTGATGAAAAGCAAGAAGCCTTTAGGCAACTAAGAAGAGTTATGTTTGCTGAATCCCAAAATATGAGTCCTTTTACTAGTCTGTTAATGTCTTTTCAGAGGGGAGAAGACATCGAAAAGGATAACAAAAAGACTAAGGATATGCCATTAACTAGACTATTCTTAGAGACTAAACAAGGTGCTGCTGCCTACATGGAGAAACTATCTCCTGAAAATAGTCTTAGGTTTTTAGCCAAATTAAGTAGCAGGGCTAAGATTTCGGGAACTGATATTGCCGCAACCTTCAAGGCCATTGATGGAGTCGAAGGAAATGAGAAGATTAAGTTAGCCGAAGAATTAAATAATAAAATGAGTAGTTTCCTAAATGAAGCAAGGAAACAGTTGATTGGAGGATTTAATCTAACCTTAGAAGATTTCGCAAGTAATCCTGAACAATATAATACTGAGCGTAAATTTGGAAACACTATTAGAAGTTCAGCCATAGTAGCAAAGGAGAAATTCACACAGGCAAAGTTATTGAGGGAGTAATATGACAGAAATTAGAGAACCTACTCAAGAAGAAATACAGTCAGTCTTAGGTGCTGGCGACCCTTTTACTGCTGGTAGAAGAAATAAAGAAAAAGAAATAGTTGAGGCATTTAAGGAAGAATATTCTAAAAAGACCGGCATAGATATTAAGCAATCTCTTGATGTTGCTGGAAAGGGTTTTAGAACTAAGTTAAAAACTCAACTTAAATTAACAAGAACACCTAAAGATGATATTATATTTAAGCCTCTTATGAGTAATGTTCCTATTGATGAAGATAGGGTGGTATTACTTAGAAAAGAATTAACAAATAGAAAAATTTCTGGTATCTCTTTATCTAAAACTACTGATAAAACCCTAACTACTCCAGAGTATGAGACTAAGTTACAGGATTATGCTAAAAAACTTAATTATGATGAAGGTGAGAATTTATTATACAACTATGGTAAAATGAAGAAGAAGTTCTTTAGGCTTTCTAGGTTTGAAGAAAGTAAGCAACATATGAAAAGAGTACAAGTTGATATTTATAAATATTTAGGGGCAGTATCTTTATCTGAATATGATACTAGAGAAGATGTTTATGAGTATTGGGAAGAAATTGGGGATAAACCCTATACCCAATTTAAAGAAGACTTAACAGGTTTCTTTGATGCTGTAGAAAACATTGAAGACGGTAATAAAAAGATGAAAAGATTTCAGATAGAGGTTAATGAAATTAGAGAAAAATATGAAGGTCAGTCTTTACAATATATAGTTAAGTTACAGAAGTCACATTTGGATGTTCCTCCCGCCGCAGGACGATTTATTAAATTAATAGAGTCTATTGAACTCGCTAATAATCTAAATACTATGAAAGAAGAATTATTAGATGCCGAAGAAGAAATGGATGAAAGCCCTGCTATTGAAGGAAAACAAGAAGCATTTGAAGCAGCATTGTTAGAGTTTGAGAATTGGAGTGGTGATGCAGAAGCCAATTTAAGAGATAAACAAAGTATTGATGATTCTGTAGCAGACCATATTGAAATGGAAGAAATTGATTTTAATTTAGAAGATGCTATTATTGACCCTTTGTTGGCAATTGAATTTTATAGAAATAAAAAACTTTTAGCCTTTAATACTAAAAGCCAATCTGAGTTAAGAAGAATAATTAAAGAAATTAAGAAAGACGGTGTTGTTTTAGATTTCAGAACTGATTTAAATAATATGTTGGATGATATTGAAGAATCTTTAACATTTGAATCTGCTGATGACAATTACCATTTGCCTATTACCGTAGTAGAAACTAAACCATTAGCAGACCTTACTAAAGGACAAAGTTTTGTTGCTTCTACTAATGAATCAGAAGAAGGAGAGACTAATATTACTTTAGATGTTTTAGAAACCCTTAATGATTTATTCGATGACATTCATAAAGCATTAACAAATAAGCGTTGGGGATTTGCGGTAGCAACAAGAGCAGCAGGTCGAGCAGGAACCTTTAGTGGCCAGCCTAAAGTCACAAGAAAAGACAGAGGAATGATTTCTGATATTCTAAGAGACAAGGGCGGAAAAACAAGAGGTGGCCGACAGAACCCTAAAGGATTTAAAGCAAGGGGAGATATTAAATCTGAGGTCTTTGATAAAATTAGTGGAGAAATAGTAAAACTATTAGAGTCTGCTACTAAATACTATCTATTGCCTTTATATTCTGGTAGGCTGCCAATTGAAGTACCGAGATACTCAACAGGTAGAGGAATAAAGGTTTTGGCGGCGTGGTCTAATCAATATGGCTCATCAAATGTAATGGGAGAAAGTTATAATCTATTGGCTACTGCTGGAGATAGAGTAGTTAGTGCAGATATTATGAAAAATATTGCCGATTTCTTAGAGTATGTTGATTCTCCTAATATTAAAATTACAGATGATTTTGTAAGACAGGCAAAGTTAGCCGTAGATTCCCTTACTGAAATGTTTGGTAAATCTACTTCTGAACAGAATGCTAATTATGTCTCTGCTTTATTATATCACTTTATGGAAGAAAGTGAAGATTTAGATTTAGCAGAAGATGAAATAGATAATAAGGAAATAAAAGAAAGAAAGTCTCTATTTAATACTGATTATAATAATAGAGAAGCCTTCCCTATATTTGCATTACCTCATTACTTAGACCAAAATCAAGGAATATTAACTAATAGTGATGAGAAAAAGAAACAATATAATAGGCTCAAATCAATTTATAATACAGTAGAAGAAGATATACCTGTATTATTTAATAAGATGTTAAAGGCTCATGATGCTATCAGAAAAGAACTAGGTAAAGAAGTAAACTATGCCTTTACTCCATTTAGTTATGATGGTATAGAACAGGTTATTAATAAAATGCACATTGAAGAAAATATAGATTTAAGTCATTTAGAAGTAGAAAACATTGTAAAGGATATTGATTCTCATAGTAACATATCAAAAGAATATGGTATTAGTGAAGACCAAGTGTATTTAATTAAGTCTCATTTCAGAAGGTGATATAATGGCATATAAGGTTGAGTCTGCTATTCATTCTTTTAGCGAGATGAAAAGTAAATGGGATGAAGACAATCCCGATATGCCGTATGAGCGTGACCCTGCAATTAGTGGCTGGTATGATTTAGATAAGTGGTTAGTTAGAGTAACTGATGAAGGTAAAGTTGTAGGTGCTGTTGGGTGGAGAGAAGAACCTGAATATATTTTATTAGGTGGTCTTAAAGGAAGAGATGATTTAGGCCATAAAGGTAATTATAAAGCATTGACGGCTGCTAGACAAGAAAGACTACCCGAAGGAAAACCACAAATTGCAGGATTTAAGGCTGGTCGTGGTAGTCAAGAAGATTGGGTTAAAACCCAAAGTCAATTCTATAACATTAACCCTACTGATACTCAAGGAATACCTGAAGAATTAATTGGTAAACTTAAGCAAAGATACGGTGAAGATTGGGGCATCAAGAAGGCGTGGGATTGGGACACATTTAATAAGGCAATTTGGCCCGACGACCCTATACCCCAATGGTGGTCTGTGATGAAAGCGGGAATCAGCGATAATGCTTGGCTAAGGCTAAAAGATTCTATTATTCAAGACACTTATCCTAAAGATAGACAACGCTATGTTAGATTTACTAATTTAGGACAAGACAATAAAAGAATGGTTATTTATTACCTTAAAAGAGGGATGGAAAATGAAAACCAAAGAAAAAAACTCCATAGTGGCATTTTGGAAGAAATGTTAAGAAGTAGCAATACTCGTTATGATATAGAAGACGGAGGACGATAGTATGATTATTAGTAAAATGGCAGAAAAATCAAAGATTAAAGATTTAGACGCAGATGCAAAGGAAGAAGTTGATGGGTATATTGATAAGTTTATTGATATTGCATTAGAAAAGGTTCCTAAAAAGCATAGAGACATGGTTGAGCGAGCAGTTAGAAATGAAATAGGGGATAGATTTATTGTTAGGAATACTCGATTTCAAGGAGAAGTTAGTCCAAAAACAGGAAAGAATTATTCTTTAATTCATCCTTCTCCGCATTTGGGATATGAAACCGAAGCACAGGCAGATAAAAGAGTTAAAGAAATGAATAAAGCCGGAGAGATTTCAAGCGCAAGAGCCAAACAAAAAACAGTTAATCAAATGGAGTCTGAGATTACAGAAGAAGTAGTTGAAGAAACTATGGAAGAGATAGTAGAATCTAATTCCAAATTATCGGAACTATTTGCTGAACTTAGAATTTCTTTTGGAGCAAGATACCCTCAAAGACAGAATTATTCTAAATCTAGAGGTTTTTTAGATGAAGACTTAGATAGGATTGAAGAAATGGTTGAGTCTCAAGAAGGCCCAATTAGTCAAGAAGACCTAAAGAGTTTTCAGGAATTTATACAAAAGGTAAGACCTAATAATACATGGGCTAGGTTTGTGGTACAAGACCAAAAAATGAAATTAGAAAGCATTATGGATATGATGGTTCAGAAACTAAACTTAAATAAGTCTGTCTGGAAGTCTACTCTTAAAAAGAGTAAAATGTCAGATTTTATAGACGAAGTATTAGGTAAACTGTCAACAGAAACCTTTGAGAAGGATGATTCTAGTTGGTTAGGTGAATAACTTGACTTGGTTTCATATAATCAAAAGGAAGAAATTTAACTTCCAAATGATGAAAGAAGCCGTTAGGAGAGTAGTTGATGAATTGGATGGTGAATCTATTGCTACTCATGAATTGCAAAAAATGATAGCCAAGCATTATACTGATGCTATAAAAGAATATGGTACTTCTTCGGAAAAAGCACATTTGATTAAATTAAGAAATTTAAGTAGTATTAAGCCCTTCGTTAAATTAATTAGAGAATATGGTTATGAGCCTAAAGAAAAGGGGCCACTTGCGGGCAATACTTCTTCAACAGGAATGGGTAATAAAAGCCCCGTTATGTCCACTAATATATGGGAAAAAACTAATGTTAAAAAAACTTGGAATGCTTTAAGTAAATATCCCCCTGTATCAGAAACAAGGAATCGAACTTGGAATAATAAATTGTTTGAATTACAAGCAGAGTTTAGGGAAAAGTATAAAACCTTATTACAAGAATTAGTAAGTAATCCACTCACTCCTGAAAGAACAAAGGCAGTTTCTTCTTTTTACCATGAATTAATTAGACATGGTGAAAAAATGATGGCACAAAAATTAAAAACAAAAGTAGAAGCATTAGGAGGTAAACTATAATGGAATTAGAACCTTTTAATTTTGAACATCAAATGGATATGGAGTTATCTAAAAACTCTTTTCCATATTTTTTTCAGAATGTATTAGGTTTTGATTTCCCCTCATATATCCAAGAATGGCATGAATTAATGAACAATACTCAAAGAACTGTAATTATTTGTAGTCGTGACCACGGAAAATCTGTATTTATGCACAGTTGGGTAGTATGGAAGTTAATTTTTGAAGAGCCTCCATATCAAATGCTTTATATTTCTTCTAACCAAAAGCAGACTCTTGTTCACATGAGAGACATTGATAAGATGTTTACTCACCCTATGCTTAAAAAGTATAAACCCGCTAGAGGATGGGCGATTGGTAACATTACATTAACTAATGGTAATCAAATCCTTGAAAGGTCGGTAGGTTCACAGATTCGTGGATTACACCCTCAAGAAATAGTAATTGATGACCCGCTAAAAGAGTTTAGTATGACGGGTATTCAGAAAGTAACCGATTGGTTTTATGGAGACATGATACCAACACTTCACCACACGGCTTCATTGAGGGTTATAGGCACTCCTTTCAGTTATACGGATATTTACCAACAACTAGCGGAAAATCCAGCATATACTGTCCATACTTATCCATGCCTCAATGCCCTCAATGAACCATTATGGCCTGAAAGATGGAATTATGATGCTTTAATGGCAAGAAAAGCGGAAGTAGGGTCTTTAATGTTCACAAGAGAATATATGTGTGTGCCTATCTCAACAGGTACTTCTTTGTTTAATCCTGAGTATTTAGACCATGCTAAGAACAAAGATTTGATTTTAAAGTCTATGAGAAGAGAAGGATATAAGTATTTTGTAGGGGTAGACCCTGCTATCTCTACTGATGGAGACTATAATGTAATAACTGTTCTAGAAATGGATGAAAATGAAAATAAATCAGTTATTTATGTAGACAGGTCAAAGAATGTAGAGTTTAGAGAAAATATACAAAAAGTACAATTGATTGGTAAAATATTTAGACCGGAAGTTATTCTATTTGAGACAAATACATTTGCTAAATCTTTTACCCAAGAACTTCGTCAAGTTGCAGACTTAAATGTTCATGACTTTAATACTACTAGAAGAAAGAAACAAGAGATTATCTTAAATCTTCAAATGACTTTAGAAAATAAGAAAATAAATTTCCCTTATGGTAATGAAGAGAGCCGAAGAGTTACTTCAGTCTTAGTTGAAGAATTATCTATGTTTGCTATTACAGACAAAGGAAAGTTTGAAGGAATTGGGGCGCATGACGATATGGTGATGAGTCTAGCATTAGCGAATGCGGCGACATATCAATCATCAGAAACCTTCATACTCCTTGATGATTTAGGGCTGTTTGACGATGTTCCTTCTAAGGCAAAGAAGACTAATATGAACGCCATAGGTTTGAATTTTTGAGGTGATTATGTATGCCAACTGATGAAGAACTAATCGAATCTATTCCTCAAATTGAAGAATTAAAGGATAAAAAGGAAGAGAAGGATGAAGTCGAAACTGCTCTTGAAGCAGACTTAGGAGTTAATATTGGTAAACTGTTAGGCAATTCTTATGTTATGTCCGAGCATGAAGAGATAACTAAACTATCAGATACTTTAAGGATTAACGCTAGTGATGCTAAGAAACAATTAAGTGCCTTTCCTCCTAACTATACTATTCAAGACCAAACTATTCCTGATTTGATTAGAAAGATGAGAAAGAGCCGTAGAAAGTTAAAAGGTAGTCAACGAGATAAAATGACTAAAGCAATTGATACTATGATAGATGCTTATAGTGACCATTTAAGTAAGTGCATTGATTCTATTTATTGGCTGAACCCATATAAGATTCCATTAAATAAAATGAGGTATAATGAAAAAGACCTACATAAGTTAAATAAAATAAAAGATTCCTCTAAAAGAAAGAAAGTAGTGGATTCTCTTTGTAAGTATTGGGAAGCAGAATTAGAGCAGAAAGACATGGTGTATTCAAAAGAATATAGTAGTTTATCTAAGGCTATGTCTTTAGCCAAGAAAAGTTTTAGAAACTGTATTGCTGAAGTATCTGACCAATCATTAAATAAAACTAAGAAAGAAAGACAAGAAGATTTTATTGTTAAAATGGTATGTGAAAATCCGGGAATTGGTGCTAGAGGAATACATGAAAGAATGCCTATAAGCATGTCTAAAATCACTTCTCCTAATATTATATCTAAAATGATTAAGAAGTTAGATATTGCTTCAGTTGATGGTGCTTATCATAAAGTACCCACTATGTTGAAGAAAAATATTTGGGCTTATACTGCCGCTTTTATTGACTCTGACGGCTACATTACATTAGACCGTAATATGAATCCTAGAGTTGGTTTAGTAGCAACAGGTTCAAGAGGCAGGGCATTTATGGAAGAAATGCACAAATCAATAGGTTATGGGAGAATGCACTTAGACCAGAAATCTCCACAAGATACTAGGTTAATTAACCGATTGAATTTTTATTCTCAAGCAGATGTTACTGATTTACTAACTAAGTGCTTGCCCCATTTTAGATTAAAGAAAGGTAATGCTGAGTTACTATTAGAATTAATTCGTATGAAGAAATCATATAAGAAAGCAGAATGGTATAAGCCTCGCTGTGATGAGATATTTAAGTTAATGAAATGGGAGAATCATAAAGACCATGTAGGTTTTGATTGGTTAAAGGAAGGAATATACTTAGATGATATTGCTAAATTACAAGGTAATTGTAAGATGTCCACTATGGACTCATTAGAACAAATTGGTGGTAGTCATGTGGTTTGAACAACTTAAGAAGAAACAAGATGCTTGTTATCATAAAGTAAAGAGCCGCTATAAAAAATGGCCTTCGGCTTATGCTAGCGGTGCTTTAGTTCAATGCAGGAAAGTTGGTGCGAAGAATTGGGGTAATTCTGTAAAGAAGGGCGGAGATAATTTCAAAAGAGAAAAGGAATCGGGATTACACGGTTGGTTCTCAAGAAAAGGCGGAGATGGTCAAAAGGGTTGGGTTTCCTGCCAATCATGTGAAGATGATAAAGAAGGAACAAAACCTTGTGGTCGTAAAGATGCTTCTAAAGGAACTAAACAAAGATGTAGGCCGACTTGTGGTGCTTGTAAAACTTATAAAAGGAGGAAAGGGGTATGACTATTAATGTAAAAGAATATCGGAAAAATTTTAATTTTGGAAACTTGCCTGATGAAGCCGTTTTAGAATTTTATAAACTATTTAATGAGAGAATGCGGATAAAAGACAGTGGGCAAATTATTGATGACTTAAAAGCAAAATATAAAACTAGAAAGCCAATACTGCAAGATTTCGCTGGAATAGCCTCTCGGCCTCGTCTTGCTAAATCTAATTGGCAAGAAGTATTAAAGAAAAAACCTTTCAAGGGTTATAACAAAAAGATTCATGCAAAGACTGGAGGATTAAGTGCTAAAGGTCGTGCTAAGTTTAAGCGTGAAACAGGTGCTAATCTTAAAGCCCCTGTTACTACTAAACCAAGCAAATTAAAGCGTGGCAGTAAAGCCGCTAAAAGACGCAAGAACTTCTGTTCAAGGTCAAGAGGATTTAAGCGTGATGATGGTACTTATAGCGAAAAGGCAAAGGCCGCTAGAAGAAGGTGGAATTGTTGAGTTATTGCGGGATTTGTATTTGTTTTAAGCAGGACTATCCTTTTGGTTATTGTAAGTCATGTTGGATTAAAGCAGGTTGCCCTGAAAACATGTTAGGAACCTTCATAACAGAGGTCGAACCTGCCTAAGTCATAGGGGTGTAACATATGGTTGAAGAAAAGAGACGATTCTCGTTCACTAATTTGTTTAGGCGTTCAACTCCTAAACCTGCGGATAGAAAAGTATTCAACATAGGTATTCAAGAAAGGCAGCAAGCAAGCCTAATGACCGCCCCTATTATTTATCATATCATTCAAAACTCTGTAATAGCAAGAACTTGTATTACCCAATTAAAACAAGAAGTGTTTAGAAGAGGATATGTTTGGGAAAAGGCATACGAAGCCCGTTGTAATACTTGTAAGAAAGAACATAAAAGACCTGTTCAACAATGTTCTAGGTGTGGAAGTGATGATTTACAAATACCTGATGTAAAACAATTAGAGTATGCTGAAGATTTTATTGAAGGCTATGTTAATAAATCAGAACAGTTGTTTATTGATGTTCTCAAAGAACTAGAAGACGATTTGAATGTAATAGATGATGCTTATATTGTTTTAGTCAAAGAATACTTTTTAGATGGTAACGGTAAGATAAGAATGCACCGTATCAAGGAAATATATCGTGGCGACCCCGTTACTATGGCTATTTATTCTGATGAATTAGGACAAAGAGGCACAAAAGGATTTACTTGTATCAATCACCGTAGTATTATATCTGCTGAAGCCCATGAAATGTGTGAAGAGTGTGGTGGTAATTTAGCCCCTGTTCATTATGTTAATAGAGTAAATGGTAAAGACCAGTATTTCTTAAAGGGTGAAGTTTTACACTTTAGTAAGTATAGTCCTTCTAGATTGTATGGTTTATCTCCTGTTATTACTCTATATAATCATATTACTACTCTAATTGCTATGGAAAACTATGTTAATTCTTCATATACTAAGAGTAGGATGCCTAAAGGTTTGCTTGCAGTACAAACTAGAAATATGGAATCTATGAGAACTTTTTGGCGTTCCGTTAAAGAAAAAATGGAAACTGACCCTCATTTTATCCCTGTTATGGGAATAGAAGCAGAAAATGGTAAAGGGGCTGTTGAATGGATTAAGTTTATGGATAGTCTAAAGGAAATGGATTATGTTTCTGTTAAAGATGATTTGAGAGATAGAATATCAGCGTTTTATGGTGTAAGTAAAGTCTTCATGGCTGACAATACTACAAGCGGAGGATTAAATAATGAAGGTATGCAGATACTTGTTACTAATAGGGCAGTTCAAATGGCTCAAAATGTATATAACAATTATGTATTCCCCTTCTTGATTAAGCAATTTGGTATTACTGATTGGGATTTGAAACTTCCTCCTAGTGAAGAAGAAGATGAAATTGCTTCACTAAGAAAGAAAGAGATAGAAGTTAATATTGCTGCCTCTATTAAAAATTTAGGATTTGAAGTTGATATGGATGAAGACGGTAACTTTACTTATGAAAAACCTCAGCCTGTTGAAGAAGAACAACCGGCAGAAGGAGAAGAACAGGCAGAAGCAGACCCATATGCAGGAACAAACATTGATGCTTCACAAATGGGACAAATGCAAGAACAGGCTATGTCGACTCCGCAAGAAAATCCTGCGACCACAAGAAATAAACCCTCTATGGCACAAGGGCCAGATAAGAGACTCACAGGATTACCTTTAGATGCCGGAAATCAGAATGTAGACCAAAGAACAGAAAGAAGAGTTGGTTAAAATGGAAGAATGGAAAATAATTCTAAAAGAAGATGAAATGGCTTTTGGTGACTTTAAAGAGATGGATAGAAGGCACGAAAGACAAGTTGAAGTTAGACGAATTAGAGATGAATTTAGTCATGGTCAAGGATTTAAAGGTAGTGAGAAAGAATTACTTAGTGCTATTAGACAGAAAAATAAAATGCTTGGCGGTACTAAGACATTAGATGAATTAGAACGCAGATTGCTTAAAGTCTTAAAAGAGGATGATTAATATGACTTGGAGAAAAATAATTAAAGAAAGCCGTAAGGATAAAGATGAAACCATCTTTAGTCATAAAGAGGGTGGTCAAGACCCAAGAAGAATTAAACTAGTCGGTGGTTCAGATAAAGATAAATTTGGCAGAATTAAAGATGTAGAAGAAGATACTTTAGATTATGTTGATGAAGATTACGAAAATATGTTGGCTGATTCAACCCACCTTCAATTAATGAACGCATTTGAAGAACAACTAAATGAATTAACTAAAGAAGAATTGATAAAGATATTAGTTAAAACACAAGGAATAATTAAACTAGATGATTTTAAACTTAAAGGTGAATAAAATGACAGAAGATTTAAGACAAAAAGAAGTAAGACTAAGCAAAGAATTGGCTCAAGTAAGAGCAATAAACACTACTAAAGATACAAGAGTAAAAAAGAGTAAAGATATGACTATGGGCTTCCCTGCGGATAATAGTCATAAGGCTTCTCCTTCATCAGCAGATATTCCTGATGTAGTTACTCTTCCTCCTAAAAGGCGTGGTAAGAAAGAAAACATTCCCTTCTAAGGTGATTAAATGATTATAGAATTATCTAAAGATAAGTCTTTGAAGACTGTTTTGCTAAAAGCAAACATAGATAATGAAACTATGTCATTAGTTAAGTCAGATGCAACTATCACTGATATTAAAAATTCTTTAATAAAAAACCTCTCTCCTAATAATATAGTTAATTATAGAAAATACATTTCTAAGGCTGAAGATGAAGAAGAGGAAGAAGATTCAAGAAGCGATGAAGAAATCAGAGACGATACTGAAGAAGAGTTAGATGAAACCTTATCAACTACTGCCGCAGGTGGCGGAGGAACAGGTATTTCTCAGACTCAAGACCTAGATACTACCGATAAAGAAACAGATGATTATTTTGAGGAAACAGAATCTAGAAGAAAACAAATGGAGCATAAAAGTGCCAATAGAGAACTCACTAATATAGAAAAATTAATGAAATCTACTGAGACATTAGCAAATAATATTATAGTTAAGAAGAGTAAGGGAACCTTAACAGGTTACAAGTTTTTAAATTTTGCATCATGGGTTGGTAGAAGAAAAAACATAAAAGATTCTAATACTGTTATTAACTTAATGACTGTTCTTTCAAAGGAGCCTGATTTTTTAAATAAAAGGTATAAATCAATTATGAGTGCTGATGGCAAGTTAGAAGTATTAGTAACTACAAAAAACGGCAAAACTACAAAAACCAAAGCACATGATGTTCAAAAAACAGTAAATACTCTTATTGCATTACAAGGCAAAATAATTCCTATCGAAGATACTGATGATAAGATGTCTTTCTATGATGTTTTAATTAATTTACATATTAACGAATTTGATAAAAATCCTTCTGTTAAGCAAAATAAATCTAAATGGGCAAAGCAACTAAGGGATGCAAAGAAGACGGCAAAAAACCTAAATAAGCCTGATAGAGAAATTGCATTAGAGACAAAGACTACAATTAAATCTATATTAACAGAGTTTGATGTTTTATTAAAGAAAGAAAAGCAACTAACAGAGTATATTAATGTTCTGAAGGAATTTGCGGAAGGCGGGACTGAAGGCATTATTGCTAGAAAAATAGAACAACTAACTTTAAAGATTAAAAACTTATATGAAGAACAAACTACTATTAGAGATGAACCTGAAACTACAGTAGGTAGTGACCCCGAAATTTCACCGTTTGGTTTTTCAGTACCTACTGCGGGAGGGGGAAAAAGAGTTAAAGAAACTAAAACTGTTCCTAAAAAAGATAAACTTGGAGAAATTTCTGAATTACAGGAGTTTATAGAACAAATTAAAGAAGGCAAAGTTGATATTATAGAAGAGGCCACAGAAGAAATTCAAGAGGATTTGGAAGAAGAAGAACAGAAACTTTTGAAGGTTAAAGGCAGTATTGAAAGAATAAGTCAATTTAAAAAAGAATTAGATGATTATGTAGAATTATCTGAAAATTTCCCTAATCCTCCTGAAGTACCTCAAGGAATATTGGAAGGCGAAGATAAAGAAAATCAAATAGAACAGATGGAACGCAAAAAGAAATGGGATAGGGAAGTTAAGAAATTAATTGAACTAGGTAGCGTTATTGAGTCTATACATCATTCATTAAGAAAAATGTCTAAATTAATAAAGAAACTTGATGATTCCGAAGTGGAAGAGTTTAAGGAATGGGTTTCTGGAAAAGCAGGAACTAGACCCAATATTAATGAAGTGGACAAAGAGTGGTTAAGTGCTATACAAGAAGGAAACCTTTTAGATACTTATGATAATAGAACAATTGTTCAAGTTGAAAACCTTTCACATAGCCTAGTTAAAAAATACAGTAGAGTGGATGAGATAAAAGGTGCATTAAAGCAATACATGAGGAATTAATATGACATGGGATTATTACGGAGAAGGCGAGGACTATGTTCTTAAAGAAAAGAAAAAGGTTCCTAAAAAGATACTTGATTCTTTAGATGCTAAAGGTAGAAAGAAACTAAAGAAAACTTTGCAATCAGCAGAACCTACTGAATTTTTTGGTCAAGACTTTACTAAGTTAGGCGAACTAATAGACACTCTTAAAGAATTAGACTTAATGAAGTCTGATAAGAAACTAAATAAGAAGATGAAATCAATGGATGAAAGGAATGTTGATATAGTGGCTACTGCTACGAAACTTCGTAAGGAGTACGAACTGCTCTTTAGGCAATTACAAGATTTAATTTATCCAAGAGGCAAAAAGGAGGAATCCAAATGACAGAAGAAAATACAATTAATCAAGAGATGTTAGAGATAGTAAAGGCTCTATCTGCAAAAGTTGAAGCGTTAGAAAAGACTCTATATGCTAAAGATAATATTTTAATGAAAGCAGGACTAGTAGTAGCAGAAAGCCCTACTCCTAGAATGGACAACAATACCACTACTATTGATGTTGATAGTATGGATTGGTCACAAATTCACAAAATGGTGGAAAGAGCAGGTGGACAATAATGCCAGAAAGAGTAACAAAAGAAGAAAGAATAATCAGTCTTGCTATTGAAAAAGCAAGAAGCGCAAAAGAAGAACTACTACTATCTTTAGAAAATAACCGTAGTCCTTTGGAAAAGGATAACATTATGGAAAAGATAAAACTAAAGAAACCAAAAGCGGCTAAAGTCACTCAATATAAAACCAACACTGATGGAAAAGAAGGATATGGTTTAGGTGGAGAAGTTACTGAATTTAAAAAGTCTTTAGATGTCCTTAAATACACAATTCGAGGCGAAGGTGGAGTAAAGGCAGATAAACAGCAAATTAGAGATATTGAGTTGTTAATTAGACAAGTTGAAAAAGACTTAGATGGGCTGCTTGATGGACTTAAAGACGGCAGTATTGGTCAAGAAGAATTTACTGAAAAGTCTCAAGAACTAGTGCGTGAATTTAATGTTGATGGTATTTTAAGTAAACCTAATAAGTATCGTTGAGGGACAATAATGAATCTCTCTTCAATAGAGAAGGATAAGCAACCTTCTGAGGAAATTCTTAGATTGTTTGAAAAAACAAGAATGGCCTATCTTTCTGCAAAGGCAGACCCTAGCGAGTATGGGGGCCGTTGGCGTAATGCTGTTGATAGCATTAAATCATCTTATGAGGAAGCAGATGCCGCAGGTAAGGAATTAAAACAGCATATTGATGAAGACCTAATGGATAATAAAGAGATTAAGAATCCTTCTTCTCAAGAAGCAAAGAAATTATTTGAAGCAGTTAAACTTGTTCGTTATTCATCTCACTTAGTTGATGACCCTTTTGCTAAACGCTTTACAGATAGTGTTCTTGAAGAATTACTAAATAATCCTGAGACTATGGTTAAATTTATTCATTATGCGTTAAGGCATGATAAAACAATCATCAATCCAGCCATTTACGCTGTTAAAGACATCGAACCTGACGATATTACAGTGGGTCTAAAAGGACTTGACCTACAAGAAGAGGACATACCCCTCTATATTATTGAGCATTATGGGGATGGAAAAGACTCAAAGAAAGTCGAATCTAAAGTAAAGGCTGGCATGGACTTATTAGAGTTATTGATTCTATCTAAAGAAGATGAAGAAGATTTAGAAGAGTTAAAGGACATTGAGAAATCTAAGGATGAAAAGTCTGAGACTGAAAAATCTATTAGTGACTTCGTGATTCCTAACAAACCAATGTATAGAATATTTGAAATAGACGACCTTAAAGAATTAAAGGGCTTCAGTGGTCAATGGTTTGTTCAAGAAAAATATGATGGTATGAGAATACAATTACATAAAATAGATAATAATATTAAAATATATTCGTATAATGAAAAGGACATAACTAGTAAATGTAAAGACATAGTTTCTGAACTAAAAAAGAAACATTTCGGTGATTGTATATTAGATGCAGAATTAATCTTATTTGATGGAGAAGACCCTTTGCATAGAGCAGATACTATTGCTCATGTTTTTAAGGGCAAATATAAAGATGCTGAATTAAAGTGTCATGTATTTGATATTATTAGACATAATGACCAAAATATGGTTGAAGAAGAATTATCAGAAAGAATGAAGACTTTGTTTAATAACTATTCTTCTCGTTCTTCTGAACATTTAGTTTTCCCTTCTAAAAAAGATACAAGAGAAGCAGATAGTTTAAAAGATATTGAAGAATATGCTAAACAATTATGGATATGCCTACTTCTGAAGGAGTAGTAATTAAAGATGCTACTTCCACTTATTACATAGGTACTAAAAAGAATCCTAAGTGGGTTAAGTGGAAAAAGTTTGTTGATTTAGATGTTATTGTTTTAGATAAGAAGAAGACTAAGAGTAACCTTTATTCTTATACTGTGGGTATAGACATTGGCCCTACAGAAGAAACAGGAAAACATATTAAAGAATTACAAGGTAAGAAATATATGGATGTAGGTAAGGCTCTTAATACTAAAATATCTGTTGATATAGGAGATATTATTAGAGTTAAAGTCGATGAAGTTAAAAAATCAGGAGAAAGATATACTCTTTATTCAGCCAAAGTTATTGAAGTTCCAGAAGTAACCATGCCGGATAAAGTAGTTACTTTGGAATTACTATCTAAAGATACTAAGAAGTCATTAAATTATGATGTTGAGGCACTAAAGAAAGGAATGGTTGTAACTGACCATATTCACGGAGAAGCCACTATTATTATTAAAAGCGATATGGATGGATTCACTATCTATGGGTTTGAAGAAGATAATTTAATGTCTAAAAATGCACTTAATGATTTAGATATGTGGAAATCTAAAGCAGAAGAAATAATGAAAACTAAACAAAGCATGTTAACTGTCACTATATTTAATTATCTGAAAGAAAATGGCGCAAAGACTCCTAAAGAAATTCATAATTTCTTAGTTAAAACTAAAGTTAGTGATTATGAAGATGTATTGGAATCTAATAGCAAGAAGTTAAAGGATTGGGCTTCTAATAGAGAAGGTATTTCATTTGAGGAAGGAAAGTTGTTTGCTGAGAATGATAAAATTATGCAAGAGGATAATATTATGAAAGCATATAAAACTCCTTCTAAATATCAATCTGGTCAATTTAAGATATATTCTAGAGAAGATGATAATATTAACATTGTTATGAAACTAGGAGATGAATCAATAAATTGGAATGTTGATTTAGATAACCAAAAAGAACTGTTTGATTTGTTTGGTAAAGCAGGTAAATATCCTGCGGAAGTTGCCAGAACCTTTGAAAGAGAAAAAGTTGTTGATTCAGGAAAGGTTAAATTGGGTGTTCAAAGGCATGGTTATCATGAATACTTTTTAGAAGGAAATAAATTCGAGACTAAATTACATCTTAGGGTAGTGCCTGTTAAGGGCAAAAGAATGTGGCTTGCATGGACAGGATATAAACAAGCCCCTGCTGATGAGGATAGTGATGAAGGTATATGGAATATCTACGAAGATAAGAACAATAAATTAACCATACCTAGTGAAGATTAGGTGTTCCTTATATAGTGGAAAGGATAACGAAGGGTTGAGGCAAATGTCACTTCTAATGAAGAGATACAACACTGACGAGTTAAGGATATTAAAATCTAATGATGACTTAATGATTGGTGGATATGCTTCAATAGAAATAGTCGATAAACAAAACGATTTAATCACACTCAAAGCACTTAACGATGCAGTAAACAAATATATGGAGAACCCAAAGTTTAGAAATGTAATGACTAATCATTCTAATGTTCAAGTTGGGGAAGTAATAAAATCATATAGAGACAAAGAAGGAAGACTATGGAAAACTGAAGTAGATGATGTAGGGTTCTTTGTAGTAATTAAGTTAAGAGATGATATAGAAAAAGCCAAAGAAATAAACAGAGGCATTAGAAAAGGTTCATTAAGGTCATTTAGCATTGGAGGACAGGCTATACATAAAGTAAAGAAAAGTAATCCAGAATTAGGCGACTATAATGAAATAAGTAAATTAGAACTACATGAAGTAACAATATGTGAAAAAGGAATAAACCCAGAAGCACGATTTGATATACTAAAGCAAGACAAAAAAACAGAGGCGAATAATATGAGCAAACTAGAAAAAGCCCTAGCAGAATTAGATTCATTAATGGATGAAGTTAATTCTCTTAGGAAAGAAGATGAGATGATGGACACCGAAGATGAAAAAGGTATGCCATTGGAAACCGATGAAAAGGCTATGCCTTTAGAAGATGAAAAAGCAGAATATATGGATGATTCTGAGGCTAAAGCCTATGTATCTACTTTAGATGGTGCAGGTGTCGAAATAGGCGAGCCAGCAGACCGTGTGGTTATTGACAATGGCAAACCACGAAGTTCTGATTTGCCCGTTGTTAAGGCATTTGGTAATGATGAATTAGAAACGCTTGATTTGAGCGTTGGTAACATCGAGAAGGCTTACGAGGCTTTCCGTCAAGAACAACTTGAAAAGTTGGCCTACGACAACCTACAAAAGCAGTTTGAAAACAGATTTACTGCTGAAACTTCTTCAAGAGAAAGCGTAATCGCAAAGGCTAACTATGATGCTGCAAGCGAAATTGCTTCTCTAAAGGAAGAATTTACACAACTACGCAAGTCTTTAACTGCTGAAAAGGAAACAATCATTAAGGCACAAGAAGAAGCACAAATACAACTCCCAAGTATGGATGAATTGGCTGAAATGGATTGGTCACAAATTCATAAGATGGCAGGAGGCGTTTAAAATGAGTTATATTAACACAATTGCAGATTTAGAAGCACAAACATACGGAATAACAGGCGGAGCCTTTGGTAATCAACTATTGAAGGCTGCTGGTGGATTAAGCGGTCTTCATGCTGGTCATGATGCTGCTTCACAAACAAACCCAACAAGCGGTATTAATGGTAATCTTTACAACCAACTATACGGCCAAAAGGTTTGGTCTATGCTAAATAGAGAGTGTAATGCACTATCTGTTATTTCAAAGCGACCTTACACTTCTAGTGGTTGGAGAGTTCTTTCAGAGCGTCCTGCTGGTGGAAGCGGTAATTCTCTAAGCGTAGGAGTTACAGGCGATACTTCACTAACTAATCTAGGTGCATCTACTCTTAGAGCAGACCTAATTGGTGGCGTTCCAGAAAATGCAGGATTAAATACTGCAAATGACGGTCTAGGCCCAATTGCACCTACTTACACTACACTATTTACAAGCCCTAAAATCGTTGCTCATCAATTTGATTTCAGCGAATTGGCTATGGAAATGGCGGCTATTGATGACGGAATTGGTGACATTAGAGCGCAACTTCGTGAAGACATGGGTAAGCACCATTCAGAAGTACAGAACCAAATGCTTGTAATGCCTTTGGAAAACTATGATGCAGGTTCAGCAGTTGCTACAACTACTGTTGCTAACATTGATAGAAACTATACTTCTCTATACAAGGTTATCACATCAACTGCTGAATTGGCTGCTATGGAAACTGCAAACCTTGTTGGTGACGCAGATGGAACAGCAACAAGTCACATTTACGGCTCAAACCGTGATAGTGGTTCATTCCTTGATTCACAAGTATCTTTCGGGGCTTCTTATGCTTCAAGTGCTGCTCGTCAATTAACTCTAACTGTTCTAAACAACATGATTAGAGATTTGAGAGTTG
>Ga0098060_1000341_pt1 | contig 21889 bp, 29 predicted proteins | sample 21_taG_FD_77063 | JGI IMG/M metagenome (GOLD analysis project Ga0098060, IMG submission 77063) | Marine viral communities from the Subarctic Pacific Ocean - 21_ETSP_OMZ_AT15319 metaG | ecosystem: Environmental > Aquatic > Marine > Oceanic | place: Pacific Ocean | collected 2015-01-19 | reverse complement strand
GTTGTGTTACTTGGATATGGGATGCAAACATGTGGTTAAAAATGGGCACACAACAACCTTATTTTTGTTGTGATTCAATAACATATTGGGTAGACCAAAGTCAAGGGTTCAATGTAGGACTCGACACATCAAATATAGTACACAATCCAGATTCTATGGATGTGTATTGGGCAGTATGTACTAACGGTATGTGTTATGCAGGACAAGGTATGTATGATTATTTTCCTCAAGTTATGACAACAGATACAGTTAAATTGTGTTACGATGTTATGCTTTGGGAGATGGGCGTTTTAGAAGTATGTACTCATTGTGATTCATTGATATATGATGGAAGCAATTGGGTATTATTTAGTATGGGTAATACTACTTCAATAAATGAATTAACATTTAATAGGATTAACGATGGTAAAATCTATGACTTATTAGGTAGAGAATTAACTGAAATTCCAGTAGGTAAATTATACATTAGAAATCAAAAATTATATATTAGTAGGTAATACATAATATTATAAAAATAATTAAACCGAAAATTAATTTTTTCGGTTTTTTTTTGTACATTTATCTTATGAATATATTTTATCTTGATAGTGACCCAAAAGTATGTGCCCAATACCATGTGGATAAACATGTAGTTAAAATGATTTTAGAGACCGCACAACTATTATCTACCACTCATTGGGTGACTGGGAGTGAAGGACCTTATCGTGTCACACATAAAAACCACCCATCAGCAATCTGGGCTCGAAGTAATAAATCAAACTATGTTTGGTTATGTGAGTTAGGTATGGAGTTATGTAAAGAATATACCTACCGATATGAGAAAACACATAAAACCCAACAGCATTTAGAATGGTTATCCAATAACATTCCTTCTTTACCTGAAGGAAATTTCACCCCACCTACTTTAGCAATGCCAGAAAATTTTATGTGTGAAGATAATATAAAATCTTATAGAAAATATTATATGTACGGTAAGAAACACTTACATTCTTGGAAAAAAAGAGAAATACCAGCATTTATAAGTTAACTATTCCTTAACAATTATTTAACACCAAATAACATACTTTTTTCTTCATATCCTTTACTTATTAATATGGAAACAGAAGTAAAAAAAATAGATATTACACCAGTCCTTTATGTTATATTAATGATTGTGGTATTTTATTTCGGAATATAACATTAGGGTTCTGAAAATATCATTAGAGGTTTACGCCTCTTTTTTTATGCCTTATTGTTTGGCCATTAATCTAATTTTACTTATCTTTGTAGTATGAAAAAATTACCTATAAAACTCCAAAGAATTATTAAGAAGAAAAGTTTCTCTTTGAATACTCAAGATAGTACAAGAAGATGGAGAGGAGGGTTGAAAATTGATTATCGTATCACAATGGTTAAAGCAGAACACGAAGACAATTATCAGTATCTGTCACCAACTACCTCCGAGTATAATGATATCCACGTCAATTTAAAAGTAAAAGGGATGGTAGAGACGAGAAAGAATTATTCTGAGGAAAAATTATGGGATGAAATTAGTAAAGCTACTAAAACAAGAAAAAATTATTGGGGTGGATATGACTGTAGTTATGACTCTCTATGGGGTACTCAACTAAATAAAAGTGTTCGTACAGAAATTCGTTCCAAAGTAAAAGAGAAAATTACGAATTACCTAAAACTAATGGGAATCACAACTAAAAGATGGGACGGAGGAATTAAAATTAAAGTAATTAACTGGGAAAAATAAAAATTATAACATGAGATTTAGAATAGCATATATAACAGTAAAAGGCAAATTTAAGAATAAAAACTTTGAAAAAAGAGCAGAAATGGATGACTATATTTTTGATAGGTTAGATAAGATTAAAAGAGCGAGATGTATTGATAAAGAAACTAAAGATACTTGGAGTTTACAAGTTTAATAAAAATGAATAAGAAAATGATTGAAAAGTTTATAGATAAAGGTATAGTCAATACCTACGATTTGATAACAGGAAAAAAAGAATTTGAAGACATAGTGGAGGATAATGAAGTCCCAGTCTTTTTTATAAATCCAGAAGAAGATTTAGATGAGGAGGATTTAAACACAATGATTGAGTATTTTGTAGAAACCGAAGAATATGAAAAATGTGCAGTTCTTCATAAACTCAAACAAAAATAAAATGAAAAAAATAATATTAAGTGTAGTAATGTCGATATGTTTGGTGGGTCAATCACAATGTGAAAATAATATTCACTACCCAGTGAGAGTAACTCTTTACCCAATGCTTTTAAATGAGTATAACATAACGGGACACATTGAGGCAGAAATATTAGATATAGAAAATCTACCAAACGAGATTACAACTCTTTATGATTTCACCAAAGATTGTTACTATATTAACTATAGACCTAGTGGTAATAAAAAACCACCTAAAGACCCAATAAAGAGATACATCGGAGTTAAAACTATGGTTATATATTTAGATATTAATGAGGTAAAAAAGTTTTTAGTTAGTGTTAATGAAGATGCTCATAAAATATCACAAAAAATTTTTGGTAATTGGAAATTAGGATATAATATCTTTAGAAATAATTGTGCAGATGCAGTAAGGAGAGCTTTGAACATTGTGGGGGAAATAAAAGATGATTTAGGAATAACCATACCTAAATATGTGTACAACAACATACCCCATCACAAACAAATATGTTGTGAATTAGTAAGTGATAACAAATAAAAATAATAAAATGAACGAGAGTAAAGATTTAAAAAGAATACAAGAATTTGTGGATAAATTAAAAGCCACCAACTCAACTAATGATAAGATTGATATTATTAAAGAGTATAAGGATGACTACCTGATTAACCAAGTTTTGAAATATACCTATTCACCCTTCAAACAATTTCACCTGACAAGTGCAACAGTAAAGAAGAATAAAAAATTAGAAATCAGAGGAGGGCATAACGATTTATTCTATTTGTTAGATGCATTAAGTAAAAGAACCATAACAGGACACGACGCAATTCAATACACCAAAGGATATATTAATGGTATGGAAGATTGGCAAAAAGATTTAGTATTCTGTATTTTAGATAAGAACTTAAAGACAAGAACGGGAGCGGACCTAATCAATAAAGCAATCCCAGGATGTGTACCTACATTTAAGGTAGCACTAGCTAACTCTTATGATAAACAAAAGGGGAAAGTTGATTTCAACAAACAAACATGGTTCGCCTCCCAAAAGTTAGACGGAGTTAGATGTCTTGCTATTGTAGATGAGAAAGGGAAGTGTAACTTCTACTCAAGACAAGGTAAACCATTCGATACTCTCGACGTATTAAAAAAAGAGATAGAAAGTCTAAATTTATCTAGTATGGTTTTCGATGGTGAAGTGTGTATAGTAGACGATAAGGGAGTAGAAGACTTCCAAGGGATTATGAAAGAAATTAAAAGAAAAGACCACACAATCCAAAATCCAAAATATAAGATATTTGATTACCTAATGTTAGAAGAGTTTGATAACCAAGAAAGTGAACGTAACTTAAGTGACAGATTAACTTGTTTTAACATGATATACAATTTTAAAGGAAAACACTTAAAATGTATTGATGTGTTAGAACAATGGAGAGTAGAATCAGAAGAACACTTTCAGGAGTTAGCGGAACTAGCTACTAAAAATAATTGGGAGGGTTTAATACTCCGAAAAGATTCTGAATACAAAGGAAAAAGAAGTAATGACCTTCTCAAGGTTAAGAAATTCTTTGATGAAGAATATATAGTTAAATCAATTGAAAGTGCAACCCATAGAGTAATTGTAGATGGATTAGAAGTTGAAGAAGAAATGTTAAGTAATGTTGTAATCGAACATAAAGGTTGTGATGTAGGTGTAGGTTCAGGGTTCGACCAAGAAGAAAGAAGAAAGTACTTTACTAATCCAGAACTTATCATAGGTAAAACCATCACAGTACAATACTTTGAAGAAACACTAAATCAAGATGGTTGTCATTCGCTGAGATTTCCTGTCGTAAAACATGTGTATGAAAATGGAAGAACAGTTTAATAGATTCCTTTTAAGGTACCAGATATTTATTATAAAAAAGAATTATGGTAAATTGGATAAATGGTTTTAATGCCGGTAACAAAAAAGAGAAATACAGTTTAACCTTTAGACTAGGAACCTTTACAGTACTAGAGATAAAGGTCGATAGTGAGGAACTTAGATTTATGGTATTAAATTTTGGATTCGAGGTATATTACTAAATGGACAAGTACATCTATAGGGGAAAGCTCGAAAGAGTGGTCGATGGGGATACTATTGATGCTCTCATTGATGTTGGATTCGACATTTGGGTTAAGAAAAGAATTAGATATAAAGGAATCGACACATGGGAAAGTAGAACAAGAGACTTAGAAGAAAAGAAAAGAGGTCTTGCAGCGAAAGATAGAAATAAAGAACTCTTAGAAAAGGTAAGTTCTAAATCCGGTTATTTTAGACTAAAGTCTTATGGGGTTGGAAAGTATGGTAGAGTATTGGGTGAAGTTTTTATAATGGATGAAAATGAAAATTCTATTTGTATAAACAATCAATTAATTAATGAAGGACATGCCTATGTTTATGATGGGGGAAAGAAAAAACTATTTAAAGGATAATACTTTATATAGTCATATAATTAATCTATATTTAAATAAAATACTATAAAATGAGAATATTATTATTAATTATAACATTACTGTTTAGTAGTTGTTATGTTTATGAAGGAACCTACACTTCATCACACCACAATAATCAGAGTTGTGAACTTATGGATAGAGGACAATCCTGTCTTTCTGACCATTCCTGTTGTAAAACAGAAAATGAAATCTCTTATTGGAGAATTAACTACGTTCCTACAGTTACTTTATATTATCATGATAACTTACCTTATTGGGGGTATTATAGTGGTTACTACTACTATTATGGGTATAGACATCTTTATCCTTGGTGGTACTATTATAATTCCACACCACCATATTATTATGGTGTAACAACCCACGTACATTGTCATATAGGTAATAGTGGTTATGTATATAGACCGAGAGGTAACTGGAGACATAAAAATAAAACTAATTTAAGATATCACCACGATAAGGTTCATAACACAGGTATTAAAATTAAAAATAATTCTAACCGACCAGTTAAATGGAGAAACACAAAGGTAAATGTTAATCGTACATCCAATACCCAGATAAAAACAAATAGAACTTATACACGACCAAACGTTAATATTAAGTCTAACACTAATAAGAATAATATTAATAGAAATAAGTCCAACACTAGAATAAACAATAGGTCTAACACCAAAATTAACATTAACAAATCTAATAATAGAACCAAGTCTAATCGTTCTAGAAATACTAATACAAAAAGACCAAGATAAAAGTTTATTATCTTTTATTAAATTCCCCATACTTAATTGTTTTATGGGGAATTTTTTTATATACTTATATAGTGAAATAAATTAAACTATACCATATAAAATTTAAAGATATGACTAAACAATCTGAAGATACCATGTATGAAATTCATACTAAGTTAGAAGAATTAAATTTGAGACGTGCTTTCGATAAACAATTAAAAAAAATGGCAAGTCAGGATAAACATAAGTGGAAAGATATGTGTGAGAGATGGGAGTATGCTTTTAAAAAAATTTCCAGTACTCACTCTTTAAAAAACTAGAAAACATAGTAGATTTAAAATATGAAGTATCAAGGTAAAAGAAAAGACCAGGTGGATTTTAGTAATTTAATGACAATGGTGGGTATGATAGGGATAGCACTAACACTCCTATTGGTAATACCACTATTAAACATAGGGACACCAAAGGAAATAAAACCCACTCACGAGTATTGGTTACCGGGAGAGGATACTAATAAAATAAATGATACACTTTCTTATTCAGATGAATATAAGATGTGGATAGGAGGAAATGGAGATACGATATGGGAATAATAATTTTAATAATGAGTTTTGGTTGTGGTGTTGCGGTAGGAATGTATGTCGCAAGTCAGATAGAAACACACATCGATAAAAAAATTGAGAAATAATGGCAAAATTAAGAAAACTTGGAGCACGTAGTAGAAGTGATAGAAGAAAAGATGCAGAATTAAGACAGGAGGATTATGATAAACTAACTCCTCAACAAAAGTTAGATAAGTTACCCCCAACAGGGTCTAATAAACAGAGAAAAAGACTAGAACATCTAGTTAAGTTTGGAAGAAAAATTAACGAACCAATTACACCTTCTAAAACTAAAAAGAATAAAGATAATAAACCATCAAGAAAAGAAAGATGGGAAGCAAAACAAAATAATTAATATGAAAGCACAAATGATTACAGATAAAGGAACGATGGTGTTGGACCTTTATGACAAACAAACACCAAAAACCGTAAACAATTTTACTAAATTAATAAATGATGGATTTTATACTGATTTAACTTTCCATAGAGTGATACCAGAATTTGTAGCTCAAGGTGGATGTCCAAATGGAACTGGAACTGGAGGACCAGGATACGCTATTGATTGTGAGACTTCAGGAGAAGGCCAATTTCACGATAAAGGAGTGTTATCAATGGCACATGCAGGAAAAAATACGGGAGGTTCACAATTCTTTTTATGTCACAATAGACATAACACACAACATTTAGATGGGGTACATACATGTTTTGGTAAAGTTTCTGAAGGATTAAACGTTATTGATTCTATAGAGGCTGGGGATAAATTCACTATTACATTAATGGATTAATGTTAGATAAAATTTTTAATTCTCTTAATAGGTTAGCTAAGAAAGTATCTGAAAAAAATGTATCTCCTATGAGTAACAACTACAGAAACAAGTTCTTTATGGGTGTCATTATAGTAATGACTCTTTACCAAGGAATAGTAACCTACCAACTAGGGGAGTGTATAAATTGTTATGGTGAATTAACAGGTGAAGAAGCTGTAGAGATGTTAAATAAAGGAACACCGGAGAATAACGCACTAAACGATTGGTATAAGGATAGAACTTACATTCCTTTCACTTCGATTGGGAAATTTTTTAAACAATGGTTAATTAATGTCATAGGACCTATAGTAGTCTTTTCTCTTATATTCTTTTCGTTATATTTCATAACGAAGTTAATTGATAATAAAATGAAACAACTTAAAACTAAAAAAATGAGTGAACTACTAGGTTCATTTATGAATAATAATACAAATAAAAGATAAATAATATGGAAGATAAAAAACAAAGAGAAGTAATAATATATACAATGAAAAGTTGTGCGTTTTGTAAACAACTAAAAGATTTTCTTAATGAAAAGTCTATAGAGTACATTGAAAAAGATACGGACGTTCATCAACAGGAATGGGAACAAGTGAAATCTGTTACTATGATACCGATGTTCCCAACTATTCTACTAGATGACGAATACTTTATTCCTCAAAGAGATTTCCAAACTGCACAACAAGGAGCTGAACTAATTAACTATAGACTAACAACTAATTGGGTTAGACCTAATCCACTTCCTACACTACACGAAGGAATTAAAACAGTTAATGGTGCAATTGGAATTCTATCAAATCGACTAACTGTAATGGGTAATCAAATAAATGCTCTACAACAACAAATTGAACAAATGACTCCAAAAGGAGAAACCGTAGAAAATGGCGGGGTTAGTTAGTAGAAAAAGACACATCCTCAAGACCGTGACGTGGAGAATCGTAGGAACATTGGATACAATGTTTTTAGGGTGGTTAATAACGGGTAGTCCACTAGTAGGGTTAAAGATTGGAGCTTTAGAATTGTTCACAAAAATGGTTCTCTATTATTTCCATGAACGTGCCTGGTACAAGTTTGGATTAGGAATTCCAAAAAGAAAACTATTTAAAAAACTTCAAAAAAATGGTAACGGTAATAAAACTAAGTAAAGATAATCGCATGTTACGATTTGGTTTTGGTAAAAATAATAATGTGTGGTTTATACGATTAGACCTCTGGGTTTGTGGAATAAGAATAACAAAATAACATTTATGATGAAAAAAGATTTAAAAAAATTAAAAGAAGTTATTAGTCATGAAGACAATAATGACCAACATTTAAAGGCTATAAGTACTTACATACAATTATTTTATGATAAATGGAAAGAGGAAGCCAAACCCTATGTGGAAGAGATTACTAATGACCACATTACCTTATTAGAAAAAGTTACAAAATAGATACTTCTAAAGTCTCATCATTATATTTATAAGTAACCTAAATATATAAGAGATGTCCCACAAAACCTACATAGAACATTTATACCACTATCTTTGCTCCAAATGCAATAAATGGTGGAGTATAGCAGAAGGCACTGAATCAGATTTCGTAATCTGTCCTCATTGTGCCCATAAAGATGTAATAGAGTTTAAACTCGATGACCAACAGGCAAAACACGAGAGGAAGGGAATAGGGTTATGAGTACAAATGAAACCAATCAATATGTTATAATATTAGAAAAGATATTAGAACATATTAAAGATGACAAACTCCACTCAAAAAACGATTTAAAACTTTATGGTATTAATGGGGAATCCCTTCAAAAGGAGGTGATGTGGGATATATTTGAAAAGTATGTGGTACATGAGAATAATAAAAAAGAAAAATCTAAGATAATTAGAAAATTTCATAGAGGTAATCTTCTATAAGAAAAAAGTATTTATTAGTAATGAAAACCAAGATTAAAAATATAGTAAGAGAACAGAGTCTCCAAGGAATGGAAAATCAAGAAGAGATAGTTCAGGATGTAATAGAAAAAGTATATCCACATATTGTTACTAATTTAGGACCAAGTGAGTATAACGAAGAAACTCCTAATGTGGAAGTTTGGAATGATATCTACGCCCGTTATAGTGGAATTCCAGACATGAGGGGAGAAGCTAGTAAAAAAACAAAAGCAGAATGGAAAGATGAAGATAATACTATCTATGTTTATTATCTTAATATGGAAGATGAAGAAGACATAATAAGGTCATTATTACACGAATACACCCATTCATTACAAGACCCCGACCCAGATAAACGTGAAGAAAATAGAAAAGATGGGTATGAACTGGACCCAGATGAGATAGAAGCACATGCAGCAGAAGAAAGTTGGAAAGACTATATTATCTATCTGAAAAACAATCTAAATGAACAAACCATAAAAATATCTAATCCTTCAAACGGATTTAGTCCTCAACTAATCAATTATTTAAAATATATTTTTACTATGTACGGTGATAGGTCGTATGAAAATTTTGATAAGGTAGTGGATGAGGATTTAAATGCTGATATGTATGCTCACCGTGGACTCCTTTATACCACTTTACTTGCGAATGTGGAGCATCACAATACAGGGACAATTTTAAGGTTATTAGAAGAGATACCTTATGAGGAATATATAATAACTAACATATATGAGTACAATATAGAATATAAAGGTGAGTATCAACGATATTCGGAGGTGGAAGAGTGTATTGAGGATACAAGTGACCGTGCTTATGGTCAGAGAAGTGGTGAAGATTGTGAGTGTTATTCCTGGGGAGAAATATACGTCCCAAATAAAGATGGAGAAGAAGAAAGAGTAGATTGTATTGAAGCGTCTACTGAACAAATGGAAAAAGCTGGGGTAGATGAATGTGACTGTGAAGAGTGGGAGGAGATGGATGTAGACCTTTTTTATTATCCTAAAATAGAAGTTACTGCAATGAGCTATAGATTGCTAGACAGAAAATCTTCACCTTCTGATATAGAGCAAATGGGTGACGCAGACATGGACTACATAATCCTAGATGAGGATTATGAAGATAATGCTTATGAGGCGGAGACATGGGAATATTTTAGTGATTATGAGGAAGGAGAGGTAAACTATTTTGACGTAAATACTGAATATGAAAAAGACGAAGTAATAGGAGCCATATCCCAGTACAGTAGTTTACTACAACCTGAGCGACTTCAAGAACAAGATGAACAGATGAGGTTATTTCCTTATGGACAATGGGAATTTCCGGTAGGTTGGGAGGAAGATGACGATTATATTAGAGAAGTAAAACATAATGTATCCGAAGATATATTCAAAAAGATTTTTGAGATGTGGGATAGATACGGAATAGACTTTACAATATTCAAATTACTAGGGGTTCCTCATAATATTGTAAGTAATGTATATATTTTGAAACGATACATCCAGAACACCAACAAACCCATTCCAGTATCTTATAACTTTGATTGTGATGATTTAGCACAGTTATTTGATACAAGTTCTAGAGATTATGATTTGGGGTATGTTAAAGAATATCTATGTGGTGAGGACTCATTTTGGGACCACGAAGATTGGTACAATTATGAATGGGAGAGTTATATGACAGACGACATTGATGAAAATAATTGGAAAACTATAAGTGAAATTTTTGGTGGAGTATCTCAGTCAGTTGCAGAAGATATGTTACAAGAAAATTCTTCCAGTGAAGAAGTTGATGAACTCATAGAAAAATATCAAGAAGAGATAGATGAGATTCAAATGTTTATAGTTTGGGCATATAATGATGAACATGAATATAGTATTAAAAATAACATGGCTAAAGATATAGTGGATAAGATAACTGATTATTTCCCAGAAGGAAAAATGGTTGAAGGTCTTGGAGGAGGAAAAAATTGGCTAATTGAAGGTGACCTAAGAGACTACATAAATGAGCAATGGGATAATACTGACACATACCAATATCATGAAGACTATAGTGGTTCTCCAATAGAAGATTGGTTATTAGATGTGTCTTTCCATAATACTAACATACCAAACTATATCTTTGCTACTTTAATGGAAGAAGAATATAAATTCTGGTCTTATTGTGAAGGAAAACAAGGAGACTGTTTAGAACCAGAAGTTAAATGGTTTGATGGTTATTGGTACCCAAGTATTGATATTAATCATTCCCTAGCTGATAGGTTGACTGAATTAACGTCTGAACCAACAATAGCCACACAATTCGCAGTCGCAGACGATGAGACCAACCCTTTACATGAAGCTCAAGAAGGTAAGGACGGTAAAGACTTAGAAGCAAAACTTAATGCGGATGATGGATATGAAGTATATGAACCATTCACCCGTAGTGAGACAGGGATTCTAAATTTCTTAGTAAAAGAGTTTACTATGTTAGAGTTAAAAACTATCGCTGAATACGATGACACTCAATGGCCAAGAGGACTATATGATAAATGGTCAGCCTCACTAAAATTAGTTGGTGAGAGAACAAGCAACCAAGAGGAGTTAGGAAAAAGTACTCGTTTTGCTAGATGGATATTAGACAATTATCGTAATGCAGGAGTAGAGGATTTCGGAGATGATTCCCTTGACTTTAAAAGAATGGAAGGTGAAGACGCAATTAAAGCTTGGCCTTCTCTCTATACCATAACTGGAAGTGAATCTGGATGGGAAAGAATATACAGGTCCGGTACTATTGATATAGTAGGGTTTGATAGTGAGGACGTATTGAATAGAGCAGAAGATTCATTTTGGGACTATGAACCTGATATGGAAACTGATGACTACGGTGACTATGAATCAGATGATGGTATAGAATTTGAAAGTCCAAGTCATTATAAAATACTTAAAGAAAATAAGCGTTTAAATAGAATTATAGAAACTTATACAAACCATACATGTAATTTATATGAATTATTGGTTCATCAATACAAATCAGTTAATAAAATAAAGAGAAACCAACTGAAGGAGAGTATAGAGAACTACATACATAAAAATTCTTTAGATAAAAATTTATTATATATAAATGAACAGGAAATTATAAACTATCTTTTAAATGAAGGAATTATAGTTGAAGATAAAATAAAAAATTCCCTAATCATAGAAGAACCAGAAACCAACAATTGGTGGAAAAATTTACCTAAGAAAGAAAAGAAAAATATATTAGAACATGGGTTACCACCTATAGATGATGAAGCTCCTAAAGAAATTCCTGAGTTTATTAAGAAACTATTAGTCGTTGCTAAATTTACCTCAGCTGGGACGTGGGGTGTTGCACCCTCAACGTTTTTATTATATATGAAACCTAACGGTCAAGTGATGTACATTAAAAAATCTGCAAGTTTAAATAATGTGCCAGAACAATTTACGGTAGGTAATACTGTTTCCTTTGGGGATTTACTTAATTTTGAAAATAATTCTAGATATGATTTAACAATGAAAGGTAATATTCGTGAAACTTATTTATCTACAGGACGTACAATAAGAGAGAAACATACCATACAGGTAACACCACAAAAACAATTTTACTTAAAATCTCTACTAAAAGAAATGAAATCAGATAATATTAATGATTTATTAAGACTAGCACAGGACACTAAACTTGGATGGCAAGGAGGTCCAGGAAGAAAAAAAGTATTTGACTTTTTAAATAAATTGAGAGAGAGTGGATTAGTAAACATGTTTCAAGCAACTGATTTTCTTTGGTCCGGTTCTAGATGGGTAAAAAAATGGATAGATTTCCACCAACCAGAATCCCTAGAGCCTATAAACGAGGATGAGGATGATGAAATGACTATACAACATAAGGAAACTATACAATACCTATTAGATAATGCAGACCATGTAAGGGACGTTATCATATCAAACGTTATAGCAAAAGCAGAGTTAAAAGGTGACACATCATTAGAAGGAGCAAACAGATTAATGAGACCAGCTGCAATAGACATGGTAAAATTATGGGCAAATCATTTTGTCAATTAAAAAATTATCCGTATATTTGTAGTATGTTTGAAAGAAACAATAATAACCCAATCAATAATGTAACGTGGAACGGAGTCTTACTCTATCTCCATTTGTATGTAACAGAAGAAATTATGAATGTTATATATGATAAAGAAATAAGTGAGAAGGATGCTGTAACGTTACTTGGGGTAAGTGAAGATGACATTTATAAATCTAGAAGAAAATATCTACTAGACCATGACGTACATGTCTTTAGAGAATCTCACTCCTACCCCAACCAATATAAAATAATGTCGGAAGATATGAATTGGGTGACTTTTAATATAGATAACCACGCGAGAGTAGCTTAATTTGATAAAGCGATATACATCCAGTATATAGATGGTGGTTCGATACCACCCTCCCGCTCTAAAAGTAATTTAAATTTATAAAAATGATAATGTTAATTATAATAATAGTAGTGGGGTTAATTCTTTATCGGCCTTTATTCTACGGGACTAAGTTTGACCAAAAGTTAAGTAAACGAAGATATAAAAATAGAAAGAAGTAATATAAAGACCGTTAATCGGTCTTTTTATATTTATAGATATATGGCAAAAGCAGATAACAGAAGAGAAAAATTATTAAAAATGTTTGGGGAGCGAAGAGAACAATGGGCACTCGAAACATGGAAATTTATTAGAGAAAGTGGACCAGAAAAATGGACAGAAGGTTATGTGTTATCTCATAGTGATAAAATAGACCAGTTAAATGCACTGATTGAATATTTTGAGACCCAAGAAGAGTATGAAATTTGTGAATATCTATTAGGTGTAAAAACAACCACGAATAAAAAAAGATATATGTTATAGTTAGTTATATTTATTGTTATGAAACTATTACTTACAGAATCCCAAAAACGCAGACTCCTTAAAGAAGGACCACTACTTACCGACATCCTTAAGAAAGCGGTAATGAAAGCTATAGAAAGTCCAGAGGTACAAAAAATAATCCAAAAAGGAATGGAAAATGTGATAGAGAAAGGAGCGGGTGAATTAAAAAAATTTACTGACAACCCAAAAGAATATATTGATATTCTTAAAACTAAAATAAGACCTACTGTTAATATTGAACCAGAAGAAGATGTTTTCATAGGTGGTGAGTATGAGGATGATGTAGAGGAGGTAGAGGTAGAAGACGTTAAAGTAAAAGAACGACCAGCAATTATTTCAAAAAAAGAAGAGATAGAACGTAATAAAAGATATCTAAAGGAATTAACAGATAAAAAAGGTTACAAAAGTAGAAGAGATAGGGATAATATAGATTTGTTAAAAATTAATCTTGCTAAATTAGAAAGAGATTTAGAAGAACTTTATAATGAGGAATAGAATTAAAGAAATATTAAGAGAAGAATCTTATTGGCAAGTAGAGGATGACGACAAATGGAACAAGCTAGAAAAAGATTTAAGATATGTGGTGGAACGTTTAATAGAACGTCATAAAGATAGTTGGGGTGGAGACCAATACGCTGTTATGGGGGCAATAGAACAAGTATTAGAAGGTATGTTTCAAAAAGTTGAAAGATAGTAACACTTGACAACAACCTTAATAAGGTTTAATATTGTTTATAAAAATTAAGAACATGCCAAAATCAAGACACAGAAAAAATCACAAAAAGAAAGTACAAGCTTTTAAACAAAGTCAGGAACACTCTAGAAATAGAGAAATAAAAGAATATTATAGAGAGATGCAAGAGAAACAAGAAGCATTAAAAAAGTCTCAAGAAGAGAAACCTGAACAACCAAAACCAATTACTTTATAGGAAGGTTCGCTACTCTTAAATTACTAGATATTTATGTGTAATGGACAATCCAAAAAAAATTAAAAACATTAACCTTAATGAAGGTGAATCACCAGAAGAGAACGATATTCTGGATGATTTACAAGTGCTTGTAGATTCCTGGAGAAAAGACGAATTAAAGAATATTTCACCAATCACGTCTCTACAAAGGTTAATAGATGATTATTACAGTAAACCACTAACAGAAATGGTGGGTGGTGACCAAGAATGGCATACAAAAGAACAAGGTGAATTTTTTACACTCGATGGTAGTGAAAACTTAGGTAATACAGATTATTTTAAAGACGATGGTTTTGACATCATACATCAAACTTCAGGAGACCATCACTTATCGGATATTTCACCAGATGCTGAAGAAACCTACATACCGAAAGGAAAGAAAAAAGTTAAAAAGACAATATTAAAACCTAGACTAGATAAAGGACCATTTAATGTTTCTGTTCTAGATGAACAAGAGGGAGATATGGTATCGGGAGGTATAATGCATCTATGGAACCCAGAAGAAAAAAAACATATCGAGACCAAGATAGATATTCCTAAAGAAAGGTTTTTCCAGATAGTAAAATCACTGAGTAGTAACATCACTCAATCCGACCTTGAACACTTAGTAGAAGATGACACTTACGGTATTGAAAATGCTATATCACCTATAATAAAATTATATGGTAAAACTACTGAGGAGTTAGGTGGTATTATGTCAGATGGTTTAGTGTATAAATTACTCTTCGCGACTTTAGATAACTACACAGATTTAATTAATAATGATTTACATCATTTTGATGAGTTAGACTTACGGCCACTTAAAAAATATGCAGTAGAGTGTAGAGAAGATGTGAGTATATATAAACGTTTTGAGTGGGAACCAACCCTATGGGCTTATAGTGAGAATAGTGCAATGGCTGTCGTCCAAGAAAATGAGGATGGTCAATACGCATACTATGAATGGGACGACACCCCAGAGTTTAAGGAAATGGATAGTGAATACGATAGTGATGGTCTAGACATAATGGACGTAAGAGAATTAGAATCATCATCAACACCACTAACCGAATCTAATCTTCCTCCTCTTACAGATGAATATACCATCACAGAAGCTATGACAGCCGTAATGAATCATTTACGAAGAGACTATAGTAACGAAGAATTAGAAGAGTTACTCAATACCAGTCCATACAACTTTTCAAAAAATATAAATAATATGATGAAACTCTATGGAATAGATAAGAATTTTATCTTAAAAATGATAATCCAATTTATGGCTAATAATAACTTTGAGAAGGTGGACTATAAAAAATTTAAAGGAGAAAAACTTGCCCCTCTTAAAAGTTATACATTTATAAAGACTTTTGAAGAATCGGAGTTAAACATTAAATCAGCTACAATAGAAGTCCAAGACACCAACTGGGAATCTGCTCTATGTGATGCAACTGAAAATTTTTGGGATTGGGAACCAGACATGGATTATCTAGAAACGGCGGACCAAGAGTATGTAGGAAATGAAGAATGGGAAGCAGTACAAATTGATGGTAAAGAAGTATGGAGGGCTGGAATGAACTTTCAAACACCTTCAACGAGTCCATATAACCCAAATGAAAGACCAAAAGATTGTTAGGATATGAAAATTAAGTTAACAGAAATACAAATAAAAGAATTAATGTCAGAAGCTGTCTTAGCTGACCCTATGAGTACGGAAAATATTTCTAGTCCATTTGGTCCTAGATGGGGAAGAAACCATAACGGTGTTGACATTATTGCTAAAAGTGGTACCCCTATAAAAGCACCCGCTAATGGAGTGATAGATGAAGCGTGTTGTCAATCGGAACCTACATGTGGTGGAAGAATAAGAATTAAACATGATAATGGGTTAGTCACTAGATATTGTCATGTAAAGTCATTTAATGTGAGTGAAGGGGATAGAGTAACCACAGGACAAGTTATAGGTTTAAGTGGGGGTGGAAAAAGAGATAGAGGAAGAGGAAATTCCATGGGAGCTCATTTACATTACGAAGTATATAAAGATGGAAAACCAGTAGACCCAATTGCACAGGGTTACATCACAGGTAAGTATAGTGAGAATGCACCCATACCTGAGAAACCTGAGGGGGTGATAGCAATGAGAGGAGACGGCATGTACGGCAAAACAAGTGATGTAGTTAGAGACCTTCAAGAATTACTAGTAGCTAGGAATTATATCCTACCAAGATTTGGAATTGATGGTAAATTTGGACCTGAAACGGAAGGAGCTGTGAGAGCATTTCAAACAGACTACATGAAGAAAGTAACAGGGATGGTGGATGACGAAATGAAAAGGAAGTTAAGTAATGAAACAAATGTAAACTTAAAACCAGAAAGAAATGATTTATTACAAGTTCAGAAATTAAGTAGAGAAGGTGAGTTTGATAATTTTTCACCAGTAGTGAAAGATGCAATAAGTACTGCATCAGATAAACATGGGATTGATGTGGATGTTTTAGCCACTATCGCCAATATTGAATCAGGTGGAAATCCAGGTGCTGTAAATAAAAGGAGTCAAGCTTCAGGTCTCTACCAAGTATTACCTAGATATTTTAAAGATTATGGTTTAAGTACTACTACAGTTTTTAACCCACTAGAAAACGCTGATAAAGCTGCAGCCAAATTAAAAGAAAAAATAATAGAGTTGAACGCCTTCTTAGGGAGACCACCAACTCCGTCAGAATTATATGTTGCACATAATCAAGGTACAACTGGATTTAAAGTCATAAAAATAGCATGTGATAGTTATGGTTCTTTGGGTGGAACTTTAAGTCTAAGGAAAGCAGCTGTTGAGTTAGGTAAATCTGAATCTTTAGGTGACCATGTTTATAAAAACATGGTGGGTAATAAAGGTGGTACCCCTTGTAGATTTTTAGATACTTGGAATAGGATATATGCTAATAAACAAATAAAACTTGAGAACTTAGTTTAGAAAATGAGTAAGACTGAAAATATATTTGAGAAAACCGCTAGATTATTAAAAGAGAATAATTTAACATTGGATATTTTAACCCCTGATGTGGTAGAAGATATCCAAGGAATGACAAAAAGTCATACTGACATTTCCGTTACTAATCTAACAGAACAAGTAAACCCAGAAGATTATGGAATTGTAGATGGTGAGAAAAAAGATGACGGAGCAGAGCGTCTGTACAAACAACATGCACACGATAACGAAGATTACGTAGACAACTCACCGTTTACCAAACTAGAAGCTAGTATATTAAATCAATTACATAAAGCATTAAGCAAGGAGGATTTACTAAAACTAATAGATGAGTCACCGAGTAGTTATGGTGTGGGTAAAAAGTATTGGGAGGTTTTAAAAATATTTGGTATACCGTTTAACAATGATGTAGAGCATCAAACTAAAATGTCTATATACGCAAAATGGGCATTAGATAATTGGACTGAAGATGGTGATTATGGAAGTATAGAACAACCAATTAAAACACCCCTTAAATGGTATGACGTAGACAGAGCAGAAACGGGTAGTCAAATAGAGTATAGAGATGGTAGTGCTGAAGTGTTGGGTTATGATGAAGACAATGCAGGAGAAAGAGCAGATTTGGAATGGTATGATTGGGGTGGTGATATGGAAACTACTGATTATGGTGATTACGAAACTTATGACTCAAGTATAGAAAGAACAGACTTTTTAAGAATAGCGGAGTCTGATTTAAGAACTAAAGCGTTAATTTCTATAGGTGGGATTCAAAGAGACAAAGTAACTACACCTAAATTTATTAAAAATATATTTAAAAGTTCTGGTCATAAAGCAAAAAGTAGTGGTATAGAACCAGAAGATGGTGAAGAATGGAACACTTTTTACACTCCAGGAACAAACATTGATTTAAATAGTGATGTACAAAGAGTTAGAGATAGGATAAGATTTGAGGAATACGGAGAAATGTTCCAACAAGGAATAGAAGGAAGAGGTTTTGCATTTGAAGGAATGTTAGCAGGACTATTCAATGGAGAACCAATGGAAGCTGGTGGTAAGGAAGACATTAAAGTAGGTAATGAGTATTATTCAATTAAACAATCCAACCCAGGAGATGCGTGGGACACAGGAAGTTTAATGGTAGGATTTAATTTTGCTGTAGAAAATATGGTAAGAGACGGTTTTTCAGAAGAAGAAATTCCACCCACACCAATAGATTTAATGGTAGCGGGTGAGGATTACATTGGTTATAAAGCACAGATGTTAACCGAATCTTTTAAAGCAACTAACGGACAACCACTACAGTGGATTTTTGCTCATGTGTTAAATGACAAACAAATAGAATATGAAGTCTTAGATTCAGAGGAATTGATTAGTACAATACTAAGTAGTGATTGTAGTCAAGGAACTAGAAGTCAAGCGTGTGCAGTAGGAAGAAGTAGAAAAGGTGATACTGGAGTAAGGATAAAATCTAGATTTGTATTAGGGAACTCCAACATGATTACTTTTCCTGAAGTAACTGAGGATGAAATTAAAAGTATTATCTATGACCCAGAAGGTAATAGAGTAGAAGATAAAATCAGAAGAATATTTAAAGACCCAAATAAAGTTAGTCAATATACTGTAGAGTATATAAAAAATAACCCAAAGGAATTTTTAGCGTCAGTTAATGAAATCCTACCTAATTTAACAATAGAACAAAAGAATTTAGCTTATAATTTATTAATGGAGGAAAGTGACGTATTCGGACAAGGATTACTTGACCCTATTGAACCAGAAGAATTTGAAGGAGAAGAAGAAGAGTGGGAAAAATTAGTTGATGACGTAGATGATGGTAACGATTATGACTATGAGGATGATGTGGAAATATATACGGGAGGAAAGACAGACCCTGAACGTGGATTTGTTGCTCCCTCAAAAGAAGTAACTAATAATGTTTGTAGAGTAGAAGGATTTTGTCAAGAACAAGGACCTATTACTTTTGGACAACTTAAAGCTTTAGTTGAAGCCGCAACAAGTAAAAGAATACAATCTGATATAGGTAGAGGGGTTTTTAAAATGTTATGGAGAATAATACCATTTTTTGTTCCACAAATATTATTAGCAGCTGTTGGTGTCACAGCCACAAGAGCTTTTAATAAAATAATTACACCAGCTTTGACTGATACTAAAGGGTATAAGTCTTGGTGGGGAAAAGCTGTACTTAAAGCGATGGATATTGCAGAAGGGGATTATATACCAGATGTTACGTTAGGTGACGACCCTTTAAGTAAAGTTTTCTTTATATCAGATGGTCTTATGGCCATGATTAAAGATAAATACAAACTTAAATTTGCAAGATATGTTGCAGATTATGCTGCAAGTAGACCTGATAATGAACCAGTACCAGAATGGTTCGTTGAAAACTTACTAAGAGATTATTTAAATCAGAAATTCTTATTGAACCCACCTTTACCTACTAAGATTGATATAGAATCTAAAGAGAATTTAGAAGAATCTAAAAACCCATTTGGGTTGTTAGGAGATAACTGGAAAGACCAAATACTTAAACACGAGGAAAATTTAACTAAAAATGAATTAAAGTATAAAAAACTTGCTGATAACTTAGATGGAATGAACGTAACTATTCCAGTAGATATACAGGATGGTGCAGAACCAGTAATTGGTACGACTGATATAACATTTACTATTATTAGACCTTATATATTCCAAGGATTAAGAGGAGACTTTTTTGATAATATGAGACCATCAGAAGAGTATAAAGACGACCCTAAAAGGCCTACAGTAATTAAGTATGATTTAGTTTTTAGATATGTGGAACCTGGAAGTTTATTAGAAGAATTACTTGAGGAGAACTCTATAGAAGGAATGGACATACATAATATATCAGCGAGGGAAAGACTAATGGAATTACTTGAAGAACAAAGTTATAGTATTAATGAGGTTCTTATGAAAGATTATTTTAAATTATATGGTGTAACTATCGGTAGACTAGGTAACATATACGACTCCCAACAACTACAAGAACAAAACGTAAGAGATAATTGGCAAGAAGAAAGAAAATTTACCGATAAAGATTTAGATGATAATAACTTAACTATTTCACCTGACACTTTATGGGAGTATTTAGACTCTAATCATAGAGAAAAATTAATATATCAGATAACCCCTACTCTCAACTGCTTGGAATATAACTGTTATGATGGGTGGAAAGAAGATGTAGAAAATGAGTGGGATGAAGAAGAGGCGGAAGAACTCGCACAGGGGTATTGTGGTGAGTGTGGTGAGGAATTAAATAATGAGTTAGAAAAAATAGATGCAGACTTAGCCAAAATGGGTTTCATTACAAAAGAATCTCTACAAAAACCATTCCCTTACAGTTATAATGTATGGATAGACGGAGTAGTTAAAGAAATAAATCCTAGATTTTACGTAGACTCCAATGAGGATATTTCATATGAAGAAGGAGAGTTGAAAGAAAATCTTAATGAACATAATCAACCAGGACTAAATCCAGAACTAAAAATAGGTGATGAGGTTATTGTTATTGATGCTGGAGAAGCAAACCCATTCGCCTGGAAAAGACGTGATACAAAACCAGATACATATATACGTTATTTTGTTACAAAAGTTTACGAAGATGATGATAAACGTGGTTTACATTATGGTCTTAATAGACCTGATGTAGATGTAACTGACCCTGATAATCCCGGAGTATTTGACAGGTCTGCCACTCACAAATATCTATATCCCGGTATAGACACATGGATGTTTAATCCAAAAGGACAAACCATGAGATATGAGGACGCTTTTCACTCAGACCACTACCTGTCTGATGAGGAATATGAAGAACTATATGGGGACGATGGAATGGATGATGAAGGGGGTTATCTTAATGAACACAAAAACCCAGACATTAACCCTGAATTAGAAGAAGGTGATACAATACTTGTAGTTGATAGAAGACCAACACCTCCTGGATATAGAGACCCTTTACCAGGACATACACCAGAATTATTTACCACCTATGTGGTTATAGAGAAAAGATATAGTGGTCATAAAGCAAAAGACCCTTATCATTATTTCTTATTACCAGAAGACAAATATGATATTTTTATAAACGACCCATATGCTAGAGAGGTAGATAACCATGAAAGGTCATTATTCCCTTGGATACACGATTGGATTCTAGATAAGGAAGACATAATTACTGAACATAAAGAAACCAAAATAAATCCTGAGTTAATGGTGGGAGATGAAATTATGGTAGTCTCTACTGAAGGGATTCATGATGGGTCGTATGGAGTTGTTTCTACCAGCGTATGGCCAGAATTATATAAACCTTATGTGGT
>Ga0098060_1000339_pt1 | contig 21944 bp, 8 predicted proteins | sample 21_taG_FD_77063 | JGI IMG/M metagenome (GOLD analysis project Ga0098060, IMG submission 77063) | Marine viral communities from the Subarctic Pacific Ocean - 21_ETSP_OMZ_AT15319 metaG | ecosystem: Environmental > Aquatic > Marine > Oceanic | place: Pacific Ocean | collected 2015-01-19 | reverse complement strand
TAATGAACGTTCCGTTTGACGAACACCCTTACTCAGCTTTAGCCGCTTGGTTTAAAACTGACGAAGGAATGGAGATTTACTCCAATATTGAAAAAAGATTAAAATAATAATCACTTGTAGATGCAGTCGCTCTACGGGGCGATTGCAAATACAAATTAAAAAGAAATTATGGCGGTATCATACATGATAGATAGAGTGTATCAAAAAGTTTTAGCATTAGCTAATAAGGAACAAAGAGGTTATATAACGCCCTTAGAGTTTAACTTATTCGCCGACCACGCTCAAATGGATATTTTTGAGCAGTACTTTTATGATTTAGAACAAAGGTACAGAGGTACTGGTAGTGAGTTTGATTATGCCGATATAGCTAATAATATAGAGGCTAAAATAAGTATGTTTGAGGTTGCAAATCAAGGCGTTTCTTTTGCAGATGTCGATGAGGGAACAATAGAGCTCAGTTATAATGTTAAGAATTTATATAGATTGGGAACTGTTAAAATACAACATTTAGATTCCTCAGGAAACGCATTGTCTAATTATTATCCCGTAGAGCAAATGCAAATTAAAGATTTTGAAAAATACAACCTATCACCTTTAGCGCTTTTTGGTTCAAAGTTGAAAAGCTATGTATATACAAAATACTCTACTGCGAGCGAGCCAGTTGTAATACAAATACACCCAAATCCTGGAGCGCTATGTAATGTACAGGTTAGTTACATAAGAAAACCTGGATTTAATCCTAGTGGTAATGTTGAAAAACCAAATTGGACCTACGTGCTAGCTGGTTCTGGCAGTAAGAGCGCTTTATTTCAACCAAATAATAATGATTTTAAAGATTTTGAATTACACGCTTCAGAAGAAAACAACTTAGTTATTAAAATACTCCAATTAGCTGGGGTCTCTATAAAAGATTTTAATTTAGCTCAAATAGCCGGGCAAGAAGAAGCTAGCGTATCACAACAACAAAAACAATAAATAAATGGGATTATTCAAGGGCACACACAAGGCTTATTACACGGGAAATGACAAAGGTAATTATCAATTTACTTCACTAGAAGATGTTATAACTCAATTTGAAATTGCTTATGTAGGGGAGAACAAGATAATACCTAAAATAAACAGAGCAGATATTGCTTTCCACGCGCAGAGAGCACTACAGGAACTATCTTTCGATACATTTAAGTCTATAAAGTCACAACAAATAGATCTTCCACCGACGTTAAAAATGATACTTCCTCATGACTATGTTAATTACACTAAAATTTCTTGGACTGATTCTTCTGGTATAAAACATCCTTTGTATAAAACAAACTCCACGTCTAATCCTTTTCACATCCGCCAAGTGGATAATGGTAATTATGACTTTCCAACTCGTGATGAGATGTTAGTTAACAATGATTTTGGAGTTTCAGCTGATGCATCTTCTGCTGATGGTTGGACTTTCTCTGCCGAAAGACAAACTTTTGGCGCTAATTACGGTGACTCAATAGGTATAATAAGTAATAAACTATCGTTTGGATATACTACTACTACCACAAGTACTGGTGGCCATGTTAGTATGGCTTATCAAGCTGTAGATGTTAGTAACATAAACTACTTAGAAATATCCGCTGATGGGGTGGTTCGTCCAATAACATATACACAGGGCGCTATGAGCAATGGAACCGCTACAGCTACGGTTAGATTTGGAATATCATCAACCATACCAGATGACTCTGATTATAGTGCGGTAAGCGGCGTTTTGGGATCTACTAGTATATTTGATGTTTTAACTACAGATGGATCAGCTAGTTATTTAGAGTGGTCGGGAACAGAAGATAGTACCAAAACACTAGAAAACATAGACGTAAGAAATATTGACACTGTTTATGCTGTGGCGCTTTCTTTTCCTGAGCTTACAGCTATATTACAAAATGGATTTGCATTACTTCCAACTTCAGTTTGGTCACCTGGAACAAGTGTTGTTAATGATGGAGCCGCTATAACCACTGCAAATATAAATTCTTTAGATAATTTATCTATAACAAATGACCGCGCGAGTAATTTTCTTCAGACAAAAGCTGGTAATGAAGAAAATTCATCTACTTGGAATAATTATAAATCTATAACACCCTCTGAAAACAATAATGACGATTATGATGACGATACTTATTGGCCAGCTGAGGGATCAAGATTTGGTTTAGAGCCTTCGCACGCTCAAATCAATGGTTCTTTTTATATAGATAATATATTGGGAAATATACACTTTAGTTCTAATATTTCAGGAAAAACTGTGATCTTAGATTACATAAGTGATAGTCTAGGAACTGATGCTGAAATGCAAGTTCACAAATTCGCTGAAGAAGCTATGTACAGATGGATTGCCCATGCTGTATTATCAACATCTTCATATGGTCAACCTTTAGTACCTAGATTAACTAAAGAAAAATTCGCAGCAATAAGAAAGGCAAAATTAAGGTTATCAAACATAAAAATAGAAGAACTCACTCAAATTTTAAGAGGTAAATCAAAACAAATAAAACACTAGTATATGCCGGAGATTAAAAGCAATTTTCTTCAAGGTAAAATGAACAAGGACCTTGACGAGAGATTATTACCTAACGGACAGTATAGAGATGCGTTAAACGTAGAAGTGTCTACTTCAGAAGATTCAAATGTAGGTGTAGTTAAAAACGTGTTAGGTAATTATAGGGTTGAAGATGTTGTAGATTCAAGTCTTTTTACTTGCGTTGGTAGTATTGGAGATGAAAAAACAAATAGAATATATTGGTTTGTTTCTAGCGCTTCAGAAAATAATCAAGTAGATGCTATTATAGAGTACGATATAGATAATGACGTTGCGGTACCTGTTTTAGTAGATACAAATGCTGGTAACTACAAGGCGGTTTTAAAATTCTCTGGTAGTATAATAACTGGTATAAATATAATAGATGATCTATTATTTTGGACAGATAATAATAGCGAACCTAAAAAAATAAATATTACTGATTGCAAAATCGGTACTCCAGTAAACGCTTTAGAAAATTTAACTCATACTCAACTACTTTTTGACAATGGTAGTTTTAATGGTATCACTATAGGACTTGTTACCCCGTGGAGCGGTGCAAATATATCTCATACTCCTCATTTTGAACCTGGTAGATTCAAAGTTGGAAGAAACGTGTGGTTTGAAGCGAGTCAAATGAGAACTTTGCTTGGACAGGATTACGCTAATTACGATGTAAATACAAATGACTATAGTGCAACTTTTCACAACATAAGACATTATAGAGATGGTAAGTTTTTAGGTGTAAAACGTGTGGCTGTAGGTAGCCACGCACTGTGTAGAATGTTAATAAATAAATGGGACGAGAATGGTAATGCTATAATTCCAAATCCCTACTATAACGCACTCTCTACAGGAGACAGTGATGAAAGTGAAAATCAATGGCACATTGGAGACGTTATATTTGGTAATGATATTAAAATGGATATTGAAGAACGCCATATTACTGTTATAAAACCAAACCCAACAAATACTTTGTCAGTAAAAATCAATCACTTTGATAGTGATAATAGTGTGAGTAACATTCCTAATTTATTCGAAACAAAATTCCCACGATTTTCTTATAGATACAAGTACAGAGATGGAGAATACTCCGCTTTTGCTCCTTTTACAGCACCTGTATTTAATCCTAAATACCCAAAAGATCCTAGCGTTTCCTTTGACACAAGTGTTTTTTACAACAAAGACAATGCTTATGATATAAAAGAACCTTATAATAAAGCTATGATTAACTCTATACATTCCGTGGAGTTATCAGATTTTATCACAACTGACACTCCTGAGGATGTTGTTGAGATAGATATATTATACAAACAAGAAGAGTCAAGCGTTATATATTCTATTAAAACTATTAAGCACGTAGATAAAGAATGGCATGCCGCTAGTAACCACGAGGGCTTAGGGTTGGATTTAGGTATTGGAAAAGAAACCGCGGTTCAGATGTTATCAGGCGCTTATAAAGCGGAGGGTAGTACCACAAAAGGAAAGTATTTAGTAACAACAGAAAATATATATGCAGCGTTGCCAGCGAATCAGCTACTTAGACCATGGGATAATGTACCTAAAAAAGCTTTAGCCCAAGAGGTTACTGGAAATAGAATCGTATATGGTAATTACGTTCAAAATTATGACTTAATAAACAGTACTAAAATATTTGTTAGCTATAATGATAGGAAAAATAATATTAATAACTTCACTACCCATGGTTTAGCTTCTGTAAAGTCACAAAGAAATTATCAGTTAGGTGTTGTTTATTGTGATAAATATGGTAGAGAAACACCTGTACTCACGTCTAATGATGGTGCCGTGTACTTACCGTGGCAAGATTCTAGTGGTAACAAAAATGCTAGCAAAAACAATCAATTAAGCGCAAAAATAGTTAACAACTTCCCTGAGTGGGTTGATTCATTAAAGTTTTTTGTAAAGGAAAACTCTAGTGAATATTACAATCTAGCTATGGAAAGAGCGTGGGTGACACAAAGTACTTACGATCTAGATAACTCAGAGGGTCATATTTGGCTTTCATTCCCGTCTTCTGATAGAAATAAACTATCTGAAGAAGACTATATAATATTAAAGAAAAAAATTGGCACAGGTGAAGATCAAGTTTCTTTTGAAAATAAATTTAAAGTTATTGATATAAAGAACGAAGCACCTGACGCAATTAAATACGAGTTAGTTAGATATGGTACTATAGTAAACGGCGCTAGTGATTCACTCACTATAGACGCTACTATAGCCGCGCTTTTTGATGCCAATGCGGGTGAATACTGGCCTGACCATTATAACGCAACTACTGGAAAGGGTACACAAACTTTAAAAATAAATATTTCTCACTGGGACGAAGAAGGGTTAAATATACCTTTAGAGAATGATGCCTCAGCTGGTGATGTTGGTAGTAACGACGTGTTAGGTAGTAAAGATTTATATATATCTTGGTTTAGAAATCCTACTTCAGGGGAAATAACTAGTTCTAAAAAATATAAAATTATAGGTGGTCAAGTTACAAGTACACATTATATACTCAACTTGTCCACACCAATAACAAGAGAAGATGCTGATGTAGCACATGCCTATGGAGACTCAACACAGCAATCAGCGGCTGGTAACGATGAAAATGGCACGTCAAGAACACCAACCACCCAGTTACACGCTGACTTAACCGTAAAGATAGAGAAAAAAGAACTGAAAGATTCAGAGGATTTTTCAGGTAAGTTCTTTGTTAAAATATCCAAAAACCAAGTTGTTGATTTGGTAACAGATGGAAATCCAGTTAATATATTAGATCAGTACCAAGTAAAAGCAAAAAGTTCTAGTTGGTATTGGCAAGACGATATAAGTAATGATATAGCTTATAATAGCGGTTCTCACGGATTGACTAATTATGAGGGTTTTCAAGCGACACATACTACAACTGATAGCATTCACCACGAAGATAACAATTCTGATGGATCAGCTATAGTTGACAATAAGTGGAATGGCGCAACTGTTGGTGGTGGCTTAGAAATCACAGATTACCACACGCCTTGGGCAAATATAAGAGAAGAAACTTTTGGACCAACTTTCTTTATAGATTCTATGCACATGGCTGCTGGCCAAAGTGAGGCTAGTGATTTTGCTAAGTATTGTTGTGTGACTTGGTCTGGTTGTACTAAAGGTGAAGATGGTACTTTAGAGGATTCTGCTTGGAGTTATCCACCTTTAAAAACTTGGTTAGGTGAGTTTAACGACACTTCTAACGTGATGGAAACCTTAAAAGATGATAGCGTTTGGTATAACAACAATTTAATATCTACTTCGCCAATAATGGCTTTAAATCCAAATTGGAATGATTTTAAGGTAGATGGATGGGTTGGACCTCTACAAAGAGTTGATAGACACCAACCAGCATCTGGATCTGGTTTAAATGGTGACAACCATATAAATGGCTTGGAGGGATTAGTTACAACAACTGAAAATCATTCAGTGGGACCAAGGAGATGGTTTAGTGGTATAACTGGTAATCCAACGGAACACGGTGTTGGTGTTGATACCAAGACATACTCTACAAATGAAGAGACCGATAGGCATTTCATGCACTTATCGTTTTTTGCACCAGGAAAAGACTTACACAGTGGGCCTAATGATTTTGACTTTACCGTTGGGCAACAAAGTTTGTATGGCGATGGGTCGTGGGCAGCTAATTTACAAGGTATATGGGGAGGTGGTGTATTTACCGGTTGGGATCCTGACCAAAGATTTGGTAGTGAAGCAGGTAGTGGAGGTGATGGCCACTTACACTTAGCAATGGAAGGTAATTATGATGTTAATGATGATCCTTTAGAAGAACCAGCGGCACCAGGCGTTGGTTTTGGTTACGATACAGATTACAGAGAACTACACGAGAGACAATGGGATCCTACTTTTAATAAAGATGGCGATCCTAATAATAGAATACGTGACTTCATAAGAAATCTACATGCTGGAGCGAAGTTTAGATTTAATAGATTGGATAATCCTTCAGCGAGTGTAACGCCTGTAATAGACGACACCGTTTACACTATTAAAAGCGTAAAAATTAAAAAACTATATAACCACACGTCTTGGAGAAAAACTCACAATAGATTTAAGTCAGGAGAGGGATACGGTATGAACAACCTTCAAGAAGACGGTGTAACAGCATATACCCCAAATAATTTTGAATACCAAAGCGTTGAGGAAACCGCCTTGGCTTGGTTAGATCAACTACCTGACGCTGGTCATGGAGGTGCTAATGCTAATGGGGAGGTAAACAATTTAAAAAATAAGATTGTTCAGTTTGGAGCTTCTCACAATAGAAGGCTTTGTTATATAATAGAGCTTGACCAAAACCCAGAGTTTAGCGATTTTAACCCACTAAACGTAGCTGGTGTAATGACTGCTGATTATGGAAATAAAGATTTTTGTAATATAGAATTTTTAGATCCAGTTGTCTCACCTTTACTATCTGATTTAAGTAAGTTCCCAGCTATATGGGAGGTTGATCCTAAAAAGAAAGATGTTGATTTAGATATATATTACGAGGCTAGTGATAACATACCCGTTAGATTAAATGAAAGAACTAGTGAGTTGTTCGCTCCTCTTGGGTGCAAAGTAGAGGTTTTAAATTCTAGTATTACTGGATCCTCTATATTAGAATCATGGGATAATGATATAGCCACGTTTTATCCAGGTTTTCCAAAAGGAGATGCTGGTGGTAATGAAATAAACTATACTGGGATGTCATTTAAGTTTATTAGAGAAGATGGTAGTTACACTATTGCAGAAGCTGGGGAACAAGATTTAGACGGTGGTAGCTCCGGGTATAAAGTTCAGTTTCCATTTAGAGAAGATATTGGAGAAACTATAACTGCTGGTTTAGACTGGTATAATTGCTTTTCTTTTGGAAATGGAGTTGAGTCTAATAGAATTAAAGATGATTTTAACGAAGTATTTATCACCAATGGTGTAAAAGCATCTACAACGACTCAAGAGACATACAAAGAAGAAAGAAGAAAAAGCGGGTTGATATACTCCGGTATATACAACTCAAACTCTGGGGTGAACGATCTGAATCAGTTTATAATGGCTGAGAAGATCACTAAAGATATAAACCCAACTTACGGTAGTATACAAAAGTTATTCCAAAGAAGAATCAGTTTGATTGCCTTTTGTGAAGATAGAGTTATCCAAATCACGTCTAATAAAGACGCTATATATAATGCTGACGGAAACCCACAGTTGATATCTAGTAGCAATGTATTAGGTGATGCTAATCCATTTGTTGGTGATTATGGTATATCTAAAAACCCAGAGTCATTTGCATCGCAATCATATAGAGCATATTTTACAGATAGACAAAGAGGAGCCGTGTTAAGATTATCTAAAGATGGTTTAACACCTATATCTAACATTGGAATGACAGATTGGTTTAGAGATAATCTACAAGACTACAACGCGCTAATAGGTACTTACGATAGTTATAAAGAAGATTATAATTTAACTTTAAGCAACAACTCTTCATTCTTTGAAAATTTAATCTTTGACACTTATTTAGAAACAGGTGACACCTTAGGAACATTATCTCTTGGCGCTGAAAGTAGAATATCTAATCCTGGAGTTTTCAAAGGCGTTCCTTATCGTCCGTTACACATGGACAACATCGTGGATCAATATGGGAACCCAAACAACCCTTTTGATTGGGATGCTTTTACTGAAGATGATTACGATCTAAGTGCTAGTGTAAACATAGTACACCACGCTGAAATTCTTGCTGGTGCTTTACAACCTCTTGTTGGATTACAGCAAACAGGTACTGGAAGCCTCGGTAACCTGTTTACATTTGCTGAGTTTTTTCCTCCTCCTACTTCCTCACCCCGAAATCAATACACATCTAGTGTCGCAACCGCACCTGATTCTGGTTGGTTTTACGACGCTACTTTTGACGGAAGTGGCCCGGCAATTTTTGGTACTACTGCGTATAACAATCTAGAGACTAGTGCTAATAATTATGATGTAGACATATATAGTTATATTACTAGGCACTGTGCTCAAGGCTGGGGGTATATACTAGTACCACCTGCAGGAAACCTATCAGCTCCTCCATTTGTGGATGTACCTGAAAACAATCCGCTTGATAACGTGGTCAACACGAATAATAACCATTTTTTAGCCGCGAGACTCGGTTCCAGGGGGTTTGATTTTCCAATCCCAGATGATAGCGCATCGCATTTAGACGTTGTAACACGCCAAGTAGCTGAAAACGATGGTACGGGTTTCGGTACTACCGCGGGTGCAATTACTTTTGATAGACCAATATTTAATGAAGATACTTGGGTTGAATTTAGAGATATCGGTAGAAAAGGTTACGGTTTAGATGGTCACTTAATGGATGAATATTCAACACATTCAACCACTCCGTCTGCCGAAAGACATAGAGCATTTTACAATGGTGATGAAATACACGTTCAATTGACGCTACGGTGTTATTTAACAAAGCTACCACAAACTGATACCGAGATAATAAACGCCGGTGGAAACCCAAATCCAAACCCTCTTTATGGTTATAATTATATCAAACCAACTATTCAACTCATGGATGGAACAAATGAAGTCGATAGCGATAATATAGCGAGTGTAAGATGGTCAGCTCACGCACAAGCTAATAATAGCATCTACGACCCTTATTTATACTACCAAACTCATTACGGCTCAACGGGCTTTACCACATCAACAAAAACTGCTTATGGTAATAACGCAACCGCGGGTTGGGGCACTCGATACGAGGAGCTAAGTCCGGGCGTGTGGCACAACCACAAAGATTCAACTAGTCGGTTTCACTATACCTCCAAAAAAACATTCACGAGTACACACCTCATCCAACCGCTCAGTCATGATGCAGCTGCTGCAAACCAAGAGGACTCCGTTGATGTAGTTTTATTTACTAGTTTTAAATTTCAAGACAAACTTGGTACTTATAGTGGTCTTACGGGTAACTATGCAACCACAGCAACTGGTGCTGGTGGAGTTGATATTGTAGATGCTAAGGTTGTTGACGATTTAAGAATAAGGGTGTACAACTCTCTAGAACCGTCTACCTCATCTGACTGGGGGAGTGGCACTGATGATGACAATAGCCTTGGGGACTATCCTATGAGGGCTCAATTCTGGGAAATCAAAAGTTTAAAAGTAAAGAAAGGATTTGGAGTTACCGCGCCTCACCTTCAACCTCAAGCCGCAGATCCTTTTGTAACAACGCAACACGCTGTAGCCCCGGTTCCACCTGTAAGGGTTCCACCTTGGGATGAGATAATATACCCAGCAAATTACGGGTTTGGAAGTAATAGTTGGAAGCTTAATGAAAATGGTGTAGCCCCTTGGAATTTCTACACAGAAGGACAAGACAAGTACGGTGAAGAGCACGTGGCTGTAGGGCAAGTTGGATTGCTTCAAAACAATGATATAACTCTACAACCAACACAACAAATAAGCTACGTTGTACCACAAGATTGGGCTGGATTAACAAGCCCGGCAAGTCCACCAACTCCAGGTAGTAATCTACCGGCAATTACCGCGGCAAACTTTAGTAGAAAGCAGCAATGGGACGCAGACAATACAAATTACACTGGTGGTTACTCTTCTCACGTAGTCAATGAAGAATATGACAATGACTATATTCATATACAATCAGCAGGAAGTGGCAGTAGTGTAGACGTAAGGTTTAATATATTAAACAATCCTTGGCAGATCGCAAGTACTTGGTATTTAGTTGATATCGAGTTTGACGATAGTTACGGTGCTGGAGCAAATGTAGATGCTAACAATTTAAACACTGCTGGTTTTGGTGTTACCCCTGGCGGTGGTATTATTAACATTGTTGGCGCTGCTCCTTCTTATGCTTCTAGCGGAGCGGTTCAAGGTGACGTTATCGATCCAAACGGAGTTGGTACATATGCTGGGGGTAGTATACCGAGTGTTCGTTTACTACAGAGAACTAGAACTGAATATGGTAACCCAGATGGCACTGGTGACGGTGAAATAGTGTTAAGAGCTATATTCCAAGTGGATTCAACAAGTGAAATAGCCAGCCCAATATATAGTTCTTCACCTCAAAACGAATTTATACTAAGATTTTATGGTATATCAGATGGGGTTAAAGTTAAAAAAATAATTACTAAGAAGTTATCAAATGATACTGGTGGGAAATGGACCGATTGGGTAAATACAAATAGTAAGGCTGATAACTGGGTTTATAGTCAAGGTATTCCAAATTCATCTAACAACAGTCCAGATGAGGTGAAACACGCTTTTGACGCTAAAACTCTTTATTATAAAAACAGTGCTTTAAATTGGAATACACCTACTGATACCACGCCTCATATATATAAAGATCGTTGGTACCAAATCTTAGCAAATCCACCCGTAATAGATGATGCCCCTTGGGAATTAAGTTTTGTAGTTGAAGAAGCAAAAGATCTGCAAAACAATCCAATACCATTTTCAGGAAAGTTACAGGGTTACGTATCTATTAACGATAGTACTAACACAAATATACCGCAGGGCCTTAGGTTCAACAATATAACTCAAGTAGGTCGCTATAAACTTAGGTTTACTTTCAACGATGACACAAATACACAAATGACTGAAAACGGCCAGTTAGTAGACGTGTGGAAAGCAGAAAGAGCTGATCTTGGATTAGATAATTATGCTCTTATTTCACCTGTAGTTTACGCTTGGCACCCTGGTTCACCACTTAACGCTATGATTAACGCTGTATGGTTCACCACTGCGGATGGTACAGTTCCTTCTAGGTGGGCAATAAAAAATATAAAACTTACAAATAGCACGTCGGTGTTTACTGGTGGATCTGCAGGATCGTGGAACTTTGATGGTTTTAATACATCTATAAATGATTATATATATTGGGATGTTACAACTGAAAATTTGAAATTTCTTGGATGCCCAGCATTTGAAGCTGGTCTATCTAGATTTATAAATATAAATCAATATATTGTAAACACTATAAACCAACACGAGCAATATAATATAAGTTTTCAACATACTATTAACCCGGGTAGTTTAGCAACGCTATCTATTTACTACTACAACCACAATGGTTACGGTTTTAAAATATCAAATATAGGTCCAACGACTTATAATTATAATGGTACCACTGAAAACGCAGAGTTAATCACAAGTGGTCCTAACGCTGGTGCTTATAGAGTTTCACAAAACGTAAGAATTGGAGATAGCGTTTGGGATCCTATAAACATTCCTAATACATTTGATTCCAACTTAAGAAACTCTTTTGTAATTGAAGTGCAGGGAGGAGCTGGTGAATTAATAACGGGTAGTATAGATAATATAAGTATGACTAGGGTGTTATTAGATATTGGTGATGTAGATAATAAAACAATAACGTTTAACGAAGCTGCTAAAGGATGGGTTAGTTTTAAAGATTTTATCCCTGAAAACGGTTTAAGTGTTTCTAAAAAATACTTTACTTTTGATCAAGGTTGCTTGTACCAACATTACGTCCCGCTAAAGATTGATACAGATTCGTCGTCTCCAACCTCTGGTGATTGGATTACGGGTAAATTAGATGATATTACTGGGAACTTTGTAGAATACACCGCTCAAGAAGCTGAAAACTACAATAGATTTTATGGTGTAACAGACTACAAGTCATCTATACAAGCTATTTTAAATCAAGAACCTAGTTTAGTAAAAACATTTAACACTTTAAATTACGAAGGCAGTCAAGCTTATGTAATCAAACCAACTAACGCTATACTACCAAATGGGGACAAAGCTATAACTCTTCATAATATTGATGCTTGGCAAAATGGAGATGATATTAAAGGTTGGAATGCTAGTGTTATAAAAACTGATTTAGATAGTGGTAGTGTAATTGAGTTTATTAAAAAAGAAGGGAAATGGTTTAACTATATAAAAGGTAAAAATACTGATAATAACACTATAGATACTAGTTTACTTAGCGTTCAAGGTGTTGGAATAATTACGGGTGTTAATGATCTTTAATAAATATAAATTATGAGTATAAATAAGTTTAAAATAAACGTTAACGATATGCCAACTGGGATTATTACTAGAGCGTTTGATGTTTATGGTGATATAGGTGACGAGTTTGAAATAATAGCTCTACAAGCAGATACTTTAAAGTTTTATAATTTCAAAACTAAAGCATTCGCGTTGGGGCATAGTAGTATAAATAATAATTTAAAAGTAAAACTTAAATCTAGAAGATATCACGACAGTATAATATTCCCATCAACAGCAGGTGATTATGTAATAAAGATTATAGCTAGTAAGGGAACTAGTATACAGGGCGTTGATGGTGGTACAATGTCGCGAACTATAACAAAACAAGGATCTAACGCTACCATAACATTTAAGGTGGATCAACCAACAAATGGATATGCAACCGTGCCCACAACGACTTCTACTGGTGTTGCTGGTGCCGCTGCGAACGTTCATTTTGACTGGGATATAACAGGTGCTTCTAGCGACGCGTATGGATTTGGATTTAGACTAACTGGTGATTTTGAAGCTATTGATGATGGATATTGGTACACAAAGGTAACAACAGATGTTGATGGCGCGATTAGTTCTAGTAGATATTTAACTATCGACAGTCTTACTGATATTGGTGTTGGTACAACGATATCAAGTGGTTCTGGGCTAAGCGGTACCCCAATAATTACAGCTATCAATACATCGACAAAAACATTAACTCTTAGCACACCGCAGTCACTTTCAGATGGTGTTACATTAACTTTTTTAGCAAAAGGAGCGTCTAATATAAAAGAGGCTACTGGGTTAGATTTAACATTCGTACTTTTTCCAGTTGTAACCCCAACGGTTTTGACTAAGACCGTCAGAACTGACACCGATGGTGCCACGACTATAACACTGAACAACACGCTAGGAATTTCCGGTGGAAATCACGTTACCTACACTGGTTTTGGAGTAAATAATTCTAGTAGTAACGTCATTACAGAAGTAGTACCTGACCCTAGTGGGGGAGATGGTGACGGTAGTATAGTTGTTCAGTTGTCGCAAAGCAATATACCACAAGGCACCGTGTTGACGTTTGCGGGTAGTCATCATGTTATAAACTTTAAAGGTGATATAATAATAAATTCATTTACAACCGCGAGTAAAACGGTGTATTTAGATATACCTAGGATAATAACAATAGGAACTGACTCATAAAAAATAATATATGGCACGGAAAAGAATAAGTTTTAACCAACCGATAAACTCAACTTTACAGATAGGTGATGCAGTTTGGGTTTCAAATGTGGACCCGCTAACCAACGCGACTGATAGTCCAGAGAGGGTAGGTGTTGTAGACTCTATATTTTCTAGCTATATAGAGGTTGAAGTTGACAGTGGTAGTAATGTTGTTGTAAATCCTGATATGTTTTTAATGTTTTCAAAGCCTATAGAGGTTAACGAATCAAGCATAAAAGGATATTACGCAGATGTAACATTTGAAAACGCATCTAAAAAATATGCTGAATTATTTGCTATTAGTTCTGAAATAGCTCTTAGTAGTAAATAAAAGGCAAAAAGTGTGACTATATAAGTACACTTAAATTAAATTAAATTATGAAAGATAAGTTAAACTTTAGATCTCTCAAAGAAGAGGACTATAAAACTATTTGCGGGTGGTGGAAGTGGTGGAGATGGCCAGTCTTACCAAAAAACATGTTACCAGATAATGGTAAGAGTGGTTTTATGGTAGAAAAAAATAATACACCAATAGTTTCTGCGTTTTTATTTATAACAAATTCTAAAGGAGCTAAATTAGAATGGGTAATATCAAATCCAAAATATAAGGAAAAAGATAGAAAGCAAGCTATAGAATTATTGATAAATAACATCGAACAAGTTTGTAAAGATATGGGATTAAAATATATATTTAGTATAGGTAGAAACGAACACTTAATAAAAACACATGAAAAATTAGGATGGACTGTAGATAAAAAACCATCTTACGAAATAATTAAAACTTTATAATATGGCAGCAGTTTCAACAATGGTTATGGCTGGTTCAGCTTTAATGGGAGCTAGAAGTGCTTCAAAACAAAGAAAGCAAGCTAAATCTCAAGCCGACCAACAATTAGCGTTTCAACAAGAGCAAGCTGCTCTTTTGGAAGAACAAAAACAAGCGTATAGAGATATTACATTCACAAATCCTTATGCTGACACTCAAAATGCTTTTGGTGGGTTACAAACTGATTTTAGTAATTTAGCCGCTGGCACTAAAAATGTATACGCTGGAGCACAAAATATGTACGCTGGTCTAGAGAATCAATATGAAGGTATGGAAAATCGTTTTGAAGATATGACAGTTGACATGCAAGCCGCGGATTTTCAAGCTCAACAAGGGCAACAGCAAAGAGCCAATATACTACAAGGTTTAAGAGGCGCTGCTGGAACTAGCGGTGTTGCTGGCTTAGCTCAAGCGATGGCAAATCAAGGTCAATTACAAGCTCAGCAAATTTCAGCTGGTATTAGTCAACAAGAAAGACAAAATCAAATGTTAGCAGCTCAAGAAGGTTCTAGAATAGATCAAATGCAAAGAGGTGCTGGTATGCAATTGCAACAATTACAAGCTCAAGGAGCTATGCAAACACAACAAATGCAGATGGCTGGCGCTTCTGAACAACAACGATTACAATTAGCTGGAGCGCAACAAGCAAGAGGACTAGGTGTTGCTAGAGAAAACTTAATAGCAGAAGGCGCTTGGAAAGCGGATATGGCCCAAAGACAAGGAGACGCAATGTTACAAGAAGCTGAAATGAGTAGACAAGCTACATTATTAGGTATGCAATATGGACAATCAGCTGGTTCTAACGCTAGTTACCAACAGGCTTTATTAAATCAACAACAAGCAGGCGCTTCGGCAAATCAAATGTTCACAGACAGTTTAAGTAGTTTAAGTAGTGTAGATTGGGGTAATCTTGGTGGGAGTATAAATACAGGTGGGCTTCCGTTGGGACATGGTGGGGCGACTACTCAAGCTGGATATGATTATTTTAATGATCCTACTAGATAATAAATAAATAAATTATGGCAAAATTATACGGAACAGCAGATACAACATTAGTAAGCGCGGCATTTAAAGAAGGTATGTCTAACGTACCTAAGGATCTTAGTGATGTGTATAGCAAAAGAGAGGAAACCTTTAAGCAGTTTACAGAGGGCGTAAAAAGCGTTTTCGATAACATATATGCTGATGATAAAAAAACTTGGGACTTACTTACTGATAACGCTCAAGAAACTCTTGATATATTAGAAGCTGGTGGGAATAATAGCGAGTATATGATGGATTTGCATCAAGGTATTATAGAGAGTTATAAGGCTAGATTAAAAGCAATACCTGATGGTAAAAAAGGAGATAGAGAAAGATCTAAACTTAGGGCTGAAATGAATAAGTATAAAGCCACGATGGGTTCTAGTGAAGAAATGTTCATGGGAATGGTAAGTAACGCTGCTAACAGTAATTTAATGAGTACTTTGGGTGATGATAAGAAAAAATTATTTAATGCAATATTAGAGGATTATAACAATGGGACTTCACTTACAAAGCCTGAATATGTAAATGGAGAATTAGTCTATAGTATGCAAGGAAAAGATGGTGAGGTAAAGTTATCGATGCGTGATATATCTAAGGGTATGACTGCTCATGACCCTGCCTATCTTAATACAACTCAAAAAGCTCTTACTGATTTTCAAGCTCTTGGAATGAAAAGTAAAGGTAATGTTACACCAGAAATGCTAGTTAGATTTAATAGAAGTCTAAGCAAATCAATGACTAATATGGATCAAATACTAATGGTATCAAAAGAAAAGTTTGGTAACATGGCACATAGTTTTGAAGAAGTTTTAACTGGTCAAAGCAAAGATCCATCATTACTAGCAGACATATTTACTTCTTTAGAGGAACTTGGTGGTATTGACCTTGATTTTGATAATGAGATAGACGAAGATGACGCTAAACTATTAGAGCAAGCCAAAGCTAATAAAGGCGTATATCAACACGCTGGAAATGGAGTTACATTAATAGATGCATTACAAAAAGATAAAACAAAATATAGAGATTTATTAAGTGGATATCTAACAGAAACAGCTGCTAAAGATTTTTATGGTTATGGGGTTGATCAACGTAAAAGTAAAAACAACAACAATTTGTCTGGTAATTTTTTCCTTAACAAACAATCCGTCCCAAAATCAGCTGTAACGCCAGATGTTAATTTATTAAATAAAGACGCTGATGATATCGCCGCAACAACAAGTTGGAATGGTGTTCAGTGGAGAAAAATTGGCGGAAAATACAGTATCGTAACAAATAAAGGCTGGGAAAATGCAACAAGAGACGAAGTTGCATTTGCTTTAAAGTTTGACGAAAAAGTTGGTTATAAACCAAGTGCTGTAGGAGATGGTGATCCACCAACAACCACCACATCACCACCACCAACAACAAAAGTTAACAATAATAAACCATCAATAAAAGGTGTTCCATATCCTCCAAAAACTTATACTAATAAATCGGTAACTCCAGATTTAGTGAAATCATTTGATGATTATTATAAAGATTTTAACGTCACGTTTGAAGCGGTAGGCGCGAGTGGAGCAGAGATGAAAATGATTGGACCTGATGGAAATAGTCAAATTGTCGAAATGAACAGATATTGGCCAAAAAACAATATGGAATCACAAGATATAATACAACAATTTATTTTAAACTACGCTAAATAATAATATATGTTTGAATATAAAGGTCAACAATATAGTTTAGAGGATTTGCAAAACGCTGCTGCAGAGCAGGGTTATAACTTTAACGAGTACCTACAAATGTATAAAGATGATGGTATGGTTGAAGTTTCTGGCGACGCACCAACGCAAGCTAGAGATACTGTTATACAACCAAAAATTGCAGAGGGATATGAAACGGAACCGATAGATGATTCTTCTGAGCAACCAGAGAGTAGCGTTGTTAAAGATATAGATACATCTCCTGTTGGATTGTTTTTTAATGTACTTCAAGAAACACAGCCTACCGCGGCAAAAGCTTTATCAGCTATGGCTGGGTTTTTAAAAGGTAGCACAGATATTCTTGATAGCATGGGGGGTTTTGCAGAGACTATGGTAGAGATGGAGTTTTCAGAAACTGGTGGTATTGGAGGTACCGGTTTAGCCCCTTATATAGCTAAAAGAATTGCAGCTAGAAAAGCTGGTGTTACAAAAGAAGAGTTTGACGAAACAAACCCTTATAATGTTATAAAATTAAAAGGTTTATCAAACGTTTTAGACAAAGCTATTATCAAACATAAAGATAAAGAAACTGGACAACAGTTAGATTTTATTGACTTATTTGAAAAAGAAGAGTATGCTAAATCCGCTGAGTCATTTGTAATGGAAACTGCCGGTGCGCTTCCCTCGTTAATAGTAAGTAGATTACCTGGTGGTTACGCTATGTTAGGTGGTGGTAGTTTTGCAGATAAATTAAATGAAGATTTATTTGAAAGACCGGATCAAACTGCTGAAAAAATATTAAGCAACGCGCTAATATACGGTGGATCTGACGCTGTTGGTGAATATTTTGGTGGTAGATATTTAAATAAATTAGCTGGAGTTGTAAAAAAAGGTGGAAAAGCAGGTTTAGACAGGGCTAAAGATGTTATGATCGGTGGTATTGGGGCTTTTATAAAAACAGCTTTTAAAGGAGGTAGTTCTGAGGCTATGCAAGAAGCTATTACATCCGTAATACAAACCGGTGGTGATGACGTAATTTATGGTGACGAAAAAACAGGGTCTGAGTATTTTAGAAAAGCACTACACGCGGGGTTAATTGGATTTGCTTTAGGTAGTGGTAGTGGTAGTGTTTCTCTTGGGATGAATAAAAAAAATAAAACAAAGTTTTATGAATATTTAGCTCCAAAAAGCTATAAAAACGATCGTCTTAAATTAAAACAAAAAGAACTTGAGGCGCAAAAAGATTTAGATAACGCGCCCGCTAACAAAAAAGAAAAGTTTCAAAAAATATTAGATAACATAAAGAAAAAGGGGGACGACTTACAGGCTCAGCTTTATGATTGGTTTGAAACTACATCTAAAAACGATCCCAAGCAAATTGAATTAATGATAGAAAAAATTCAAGAAAAGCACGACGCTTTAGATATTATAACTGGTGGAAGAAACTATTCAAATGATGCTAAAGAACAAGCTAAAAAAGACTTTAAAGATGCAGATGCAGTTATTGGTGATTTATTCGCGGTAACAGACATAAACTATGATCCAGAAGTAGAACTAGAATTATCTAAGTTTGTTAAAGCTGCTGAAGAAATTGACGAAACAAATAAAAACCTTTGGTTTAAATCAAAAGATTTAAAATACGAGTATGTAGACACTCAAGAAAAATTTGATGAGTTAAAAAAACAATACGGCAAGGAGATAGCTAATGAAGCTGATGGATTTTTTGACGTAATGGAAGATGGTCAAAAAAAGATATTTATAAATAGAGATGTTGCTGCCGCGGCTGGCGCAACAAACGTAATAGGTCACGAGCTGTTACACTATGCAATAAGTAATAGATTTGCTAACGATCCTAAGTTACTAAGAGAATCAATTGTTTCTTTTAAAGATTACGTTAAACAACTAGACAACGGAGAGTACATACTAAAGTCTATAGAAAGTAGGCTAGGTAATCCTAAAAATGGTTATGCGAAACTAGATGAAAACGGTAAAGTTCAGCGAGATAAGGACGGGCTAATAGTTATGAAAAAAGAAGGTTACATAGAAGAATATTTTACTATGTTTTCTGATTTGATTAAAACCGAGAAGATAGAAGTTGCAGAAGCTGCAGCTGCCGGTATTAAAAATAACTTTAGAACTATGGTTAGAGGTCTAGGCCTTGGTTTTAACAATGTTAATTTTAAAAGTGGTAAAGAGGTTTTTGATTTATTAGTTGATTATAATAAGAACATCGGAAGAACTGGTTTGCTAAGTAAAAGAATTCAAAAGAAAGCGATTGAAACTATAGCAGGTAAAAAGAGTGAAAAAATTAAAGCGCAAAGAAGCAAATCAAGATCAACTGTAAATCTAGACAAAGGTGAAGGTGATATATCACAAAAGATTGATGCTTTAACAGAAGGTGCTAAAACAAAAGCTGAATTTCAAAAACCACAAGGAGCTTTTGACAATATATACTCTGGTATGATTGAGGGTAAATTTGACAGAATATTTGTAGAGGGTATATCAAGAGAACAAAAAGATATACAAAGACAAAACCTTGCAGATAGATTAATAAATTATGATCCAGCTAAAACACCTGAGTTATCTAAATGGATATATGGTGGTAGCGGTAAGGCTGGTAACGTTGTGTATTCTGGATTAGTAGCTAAAAAGAAATTATTTGAAGAAGGGGAGATAAGAAAGAAAACAACTACTATAGATACTAAAGAAGCTAAAGAGCTAGAAGACACAGCTTCAACAACTGAAATAGAAGATAAAACCAAAGCTAGAAATTTAAAAGATTTTAATATTGAAGTGGAAGATGGATTAGTTGATGCTGAGATTATTGCTGAGGTTGAGTCTTTATTAGAAAAAAATCCTGATAATATTAGTGAGCAAATGGAAAGGTTTATACTAAATGATATACGTAAAAAACTTGATAGTATTGTTGGTAAAATTGCTATGAATAAAAAAACCGGCAAAAGAGAACCAACAGCCGAGTACAACTCTTTTATTAGAAACGAGTACACAGAGATTATACAAAGTTTAGGTATGGAAACTATAAGAACTGCTTATAGACCTTGGTTTGAAAAGAAAAAAGTACGTACAGAAAAATACAAAGGTATTAGCCCTACAACAGGCAAACCAACAAATTATGTAAAAGATGTTTTTGAAAACACTACTAATAAGCGTGAGTATATAAGATGGTTTTTAGAAGGTAAACCAGGTTCTTTAACTGAAAGAAGAACCGCTTTGTTAAGGCGTATAGCTAGAAGAAAAGCAAAAATAGCTACAGATAATTATATTGAAGCTAACTCTAAAGATTTAGGAAAAATTGCCGAAGCTAAGTTAAGAAAATTATCAAGAGCAATTGAAAACACTCAAAACGAGCAAAAAAGTTTTGACTCTATTAGGTTTTCTAAAACAATGGATGCCACGTCTTTAAATCAAGAGTTTGGTTTTATAAAAAGAATGACAAAAAAAGTTGGAACTAAATGGGTTGGATATACAAACCCATACACAAAACAGCCACAAATTTTTGTTGATTTAGGAAGAATGTACGAGCAGGCTTTTGCTAATCATTTTATAAAAATGAAAATTAAAGGTTTAGAAGTTATATCTAAAATTGCTAGTGAAGAAGGTGGTATGGCTGACTTTGTTATGAGTTTTAACAACAAAATTGAAAACCATGAAATAAAAGCTTCTATAACAGCTTTTATGGGTAGTATTTCGATTTCAAGTTTTAATTTAAAAAATGGTATTATAAAATTAGCCACAGACGTACACAATAACTTGCTGGGTGATATTGATATGGTTGAGTTTACAAAAGGTTATAAAAAAAGAATAGACTTTGTAAACAAAGGTATTGAAAAACTAAACAAAAAAAGACCAGATAATAAACAGTATGATCTTTTAACTTATGATATAACATCTGGTAAACCTCAGTATATTCCGTATGAGCTTTACATGGACAAGAAAGGTTTTGGCACTAAAGTATTTTATCAACTTAAGTCAGACGAAAGAGTAATTCAAAATCATTATAACGGTAAAAATGTAAGTTCACTTAGTTTTGTTGGTACAAGATTTGCCAACATGTCGGTTCGTCTTAGCAAAAAGTCTATATTGAACCTACCAATGCTTAGTGCTGACACTGATATTAATTTTACTTTTAGAAACTCAGGCTCTAAAATGATTAATGGTAATAAAATGATAGCCCTAAGTCTTGGTATACAGTTTAAAATATCAAAACTTAAAAACAACCCAAGAACTACTCCAGATATTACAATTAAAGAACACGCGGAAAAAGCACTTGGCATTAACTTTTCTAAATCAATAGATGGCAAAAGATTAAACAAAGCTGTTAAAATGTCTAGATCTGCATTTGACAAATTTCAAGCTCAAAAACAAAAAGGTAAAGAGTTTGTAAAAAATCTAAAAACCAAAGAAAGTTTTGATAAATTTCAAGTTCAAAAACAAAAAGGTAAAGAATTTGTTGAATCAATATTAAAAAAATCTAAAGGCATTACGGTTCTAGATTTCGATGATACATTGGCTACAACTAAATCTTTAGTTAAATATACTAGACCAGATGGAACTACTGGAACTTTAAACGCTGAGGAGTACGCTAGTACATATG
>Ga0098060_1000335_pt1 | contig 22213 bp, 19 predicted proteins | sample 21_taG_FD_77063 | JGI IMG/M metagenome (GOLD analysis project Ga0098060, IMG submission 77063) | Marine viral communities from the Subarctic Pacific Ocean - 21_ETSP_OMZ_AT15319 metaG | ecosystem: Environmental > Aquatic > Marine > Oceanic | place: Pacific Ocean | collected 2015-01-19 | reverse complement strand
TGGGACCAAATCTTAAAGGACGGGGGCTCGGTGCAGGGCGTAAAAGCATTAGAGAAAATTACATTGGGCGATCACGATATACCGCTCAAAGAAGTCTTCAGAACTTTCAAAGAAATCAATCAATTAGAACTAATTAATCAAGCAGGTATTAGACAACAGTATGTTGATCAATCTGTTAGCTTAAATTTAGCATTTCCTTCAGAAGCAGAACCTAAGTTTATAAACAAGGTTCATTTAGATGCATGGAAGAAAGGTGTTAAAACTCTATATTATATGAGAACTGAATCAGTTCTTAGAGGTGATATAGCTAAGCAAGCAATGGATCCAAACTGTTTAAGCTGCGACGGATAAAAATATGAAAAAACAAATAACATTAGAAGAGATACTAGATCCAGTAGGTAAAAGTTTATTTTTTTCAAAGTATTGGGGTAAAAAACATTTAATACTTAGAAGAAATAAATTTAAAGATCTTTACACGTGGAACGATTTATCTAGGCACGTAAATAAATATCCACACATCAAGGGTTTGCAGATACTAGATTATGATGACAAGGGTGACAGATGGTGTTTAGATAAACACAAAGCACTAAAACAACCTTTCTTTAAAAAAAGTAAGATAGTAGATTTATGGTGGAAAGGTAAAAGTATAGTAATTCCTTTTGCTGAGTACTCTAGTAAAAAATTAGTAGATATGTGTTTTGAGTTTGAAAGATATTTTGGTCATGGTCAATGCAACGTATATGCTTCGCCAAGTAAAGGATCAAAAAGCTTTCCTGCTCATTGTGATAAAACAGAAAACTTTTTGTTTCATCAAGAAGGTAAGGTTAAATGGACTATATATAAAGAGTTCGCGCCAGATAAACCTAAAACAATTATAGATGAATTTGTACTAGATGCTGGCGATTTGCTATACATACCGCAATATCAGTTTCACAAAGTAGACACTGTTGGTCCTAGAATACTATGTAGTATTCATTTTAGAAATAAAAAAGAACAGTCTTTAGATAAATTTAAGATAACATCTATAAAACAAAATACTAGGGAAAAATGGTGGAATCTTAATCCAACAGTAACAAAAACAAAAAAGGTAGTTATTAACAGAAGGTTTCCAATGACTTCACAGACTTGGAAAAGACCTTATTTTAAACACAATCAAAAATAATGAAAGCAGGAAAAGTATGGGGTAAAACCGAAATGGTACACAAAAACGGTGTGCTGGAGTTTCACAGAATAGAATATAACAAAGGATTTAAATGTTCAGAGCATGAACATAAATTTAAATGGAACGGATTTTTTGTTGAGTCTGGCAAGATGATAATAAGAGTTTGGCAAGACGATCAAAACTTAGTTGATGAAACAATACTTGAAGCTGGTGATTTTACTATGGTTAAACCTGGTAAATTTCATCAGTTTGAAGGGTTAGAAGATGGTGTTGCGTTTGAATTATACTGGGCTGAATTTAACCATGATGATATAAACAGAAGAACATCAGGTTCAAAATCTTAAAAAATAAGTGATAATATAATAAAGAATAACATTATGAGAATATTTGTAGGACATGACTCTAGGTTTCCAGAAGCTACAAAAACATGCATTAAATCTATGAGAGATGCTGGGTTTGATGGCCAAGTGGATTACCTATGTAAGACTAAATTAAAAGAAATAGGATTTTATGGTAGAGAAGATGTAGAGGGTGAATCAACAGAATTTTCTTTTACAAGATTTTATGTACCCATGATTTGTAATTACGAAGGTAAAGCTTTGTTTTGTGATAATGATTTCCTATGGAGATGTGATCCTAGAGAAATCGGTAGATACATGGGTCAAAAACCATTAGGTGTTGTAAAACACCCTGATTACAAAGCATCATCTAATAAGATGAACGGTGTAGTTAATAAAAGTTATCCAAAGAAAAACTGGAGTTCTTTGATGCTTTTTTCTAATAAATTTTTTAAAAATAAATTATCAAAAGAATATTTAGACAATGCTAGACCAGATCAATTACACGAATTTAAATTTATAAACGACGCTGAAATAGTAGACTTACCTAGAAGATATAATTGTTTGGTAGGTCACGAAGGTTATGATACAGATAAAGCAAGAGCTCTGCATTACACAAATGGAGGACCATGGTTTGAAGAATATAAAAATGCAGAATTATCAGAAGAATGGTTGAAGACATACAAGAGCTTGTAAAAAATAAAAATGTATTATTTGTCGGTAACTCCGTAGAAATAATGCATCATAAACTTAAAGACACTATAAACAGTTATGATATAGTTGTTAGATTTGGTAGAGCTATACAAGCTACACCTGCACAAGAAGAGTCTATAGGTACTAAGGTAGATATATGGGTAACAGGTCAGTTCAGAGCACCATGTTACGATACAAAACGTGAATGGTTTGAAAGAGGTAAATTTAAAGATGTTAAGATATTACTTAACAGATGTAGAGGAAACTTCTGTTTAAGCGACTGGATAATAGAAGATCGTTTACCCATAGGTATGCCTTACACACAAATGTATACAGATCAAGAAATAATTGATATAATGAATATGTTTGATGTAGATATGTTAAACCCTAGATCATATAGACCCAGTGCTGGGTTTTTAACTATACTTTGGTTTATGCAAAAAGTAAAAACATATAAAAGCTTAAACTTAATAGGTTTTGATTTCTTTGCTAAAAAAGTTGATAATGTTTTAAGTAAAGATAAACGTGGTGTTAAAAGTAATGCAGCACCTCATAGCTGGCATCTACCAGTTTACTTATTAACTAGATCTGCTCACGATGCAGAGTTAGAGCAACAGTTTATGTATTTCTTAAAAAGAAGAGGAGATATTAATTGGCATATACTTAGTGATCTTAAAGATAATCAGATAAGTTATAATGATTGGATGAAAGGTGAAAAGTTAACTAAGACTGCTCCTAGAAAATCAAAGGTATCAAAAATCCTGCCACGAGCTCAGCGGCTAGCTCAATCACAAAAATTATCAGGATAGGTAATATATATTCCCACCAGTCGTACTTTCCGTTATTATTTAAATCAAAGAACTTCATGCTGATCCAACTGGTTTAGCTATAAATTCAACATGCTTTATTCCACTAATAGATTCTATTATTTCAAAGCCATGTTTTCTAGCTTTGTCTAGCCACCAGAGAGGTGGTCTTACAGTTAAGTGAAGATTATCACCGTTAGCAAAAGCACCACCTGCTGGAACACAGCTGATGTTAAACATAACGATTTTGTTTGTTTTATTAAATATGTGTTTAAACACAGCGTCTACACACTCTGGTTCCACGTGCTCCATAACATCTATACATATAGTCATGTCACAACAAGGTGGATCACCACTAAATTCCTCTATACCAGGTTCATAGTTATGTATTGAGTATGGTACAACATCATACATAGATTTAATTTCTTTTTCAAAAGAATTTTTACCAGATCCATAATCTAAAATGCTTTTAGAGTTACTTATCTTTGCTATAAAATCTATTCTAGGTCCTTTAGCTATTACAGCTCCTCCCCATTTTTTATGCTGTTGATGTTTTTCTTGTATTTTCTTTTTGTATTCTTCTGATATTAGCATTTCCATCTTCTTCTAGCAGCTTTACCTCTTTCACCCGTCCAACCTTTAGATCTTGCACAAAATGATTTTCTACGTTTAGCAGCTTTACTGCCTGGTTTAACTTTACCTGTAACCGCTGTTTTTAATTTACTACCTGGGTTTTTCTTTCTATAAGCTTTAACACCTTTAGCTGTCATACCAGCACCTTCTTTTGTTGTACGAAAGTTACGACCTTTACCTTTAGTAGTTTTTCTTACGTCAGGTTTTTTCTTTCTTTTTTGTAAAAGCCCATCATTATCTTTTACTTCCTCTTTATTTCTTATATAGTTTCCTGTATATTGCCCAGTACCACTATTAAAAGTAACATTGTCTGCATTTGGTGGTAAACCAGCAGGGTTGTTAGAAAACCTTTGTACTAAAGTATCGTTATCTATACTAGCATTTTCTTTACCGCTTTTTAACTTTACCTTATTAAATAATTTTTCATATTTCTTTTGGTCTTTTTTATCGCCTTTTTGTAAAGGAGATGAACAGTTACAGTTCGACCCACAGTTAGGACAACCATTTTTTCTAGCTAAATGTCTTTGTATCCAACTCATTTTATTTCTTTTTAGGTACGCAATTAGGCACTTTTCTACCACCTTTATTTTTCATACCGATAGCTTCGTAACCTTTCCAGCAAGTATTTTTTAATCCTTTTTTCTTTTTACCTCTTTTTTGTAGTAAGCCAGCTTCTTTTTTCTTTTTATCAACAATAGCACCAAACTTACCACCTATTCCTGAAGGTAGTTTTCCTAAAGCTTCTTTTGTGAATTTAGTAGGAGCACCATCAACTTTTTCTTTTACATCTTCAACTAGTTGTTTACCATCTTCAACTATTTGTTTACCAGCGTTTATACCTTTAGCTATTATACCACTAGCAGATCTATCTCCGTGACCATCAGGTCCCCAGTGTCCTGCTTTATGTTTGCTAAGGTGACTTTTACCTTTAGGATTTCCTTTTGCGTCTTTTGTGTGTTTTAGCGCTGAAGGTTTTTTTGCTCTAGCTGAAGCTATTATTTTACTTATGTAACTCATGATTAAGGATTTTTTCTAGGATTAACAGGTGTAGCTGGCGGATTAACACTAGGTGTTGGGCGCGGAGCATTTACTTGCGTAGGTTTGTTAATGTTATTATTATTGTTATTGTTATTGTTATTATTTACAGGCTTACCATTATTACTAGGTGTGTAAATAGGATATTGGTTGTGATGATAATAAGGTCTATACCAATTATAATCATAACCATAATTTATAATTCTATAATTTACAGGTCTTATAGCATCAATAGGTATTTGTAAAGTATCACCTGTTTGAGTAATAGCTAAGACATGTGTTATTTTTAATTTAGGTTTTTTGTTGTACGTTCCGCAACTACTTACAGTAGCAGCCAGAACAAAAAGGGCAATTTTCCATAATTTCATATTTATTTAGTTTAATTTATAATAGGTTTTTCTTGAACCTTCTTTTCTATAAGCTTTTAAACATCTGTTTCTATTCTCACCTTCGTTTACAAAACTAACATGCACCCAGTCTGGGTTTTCATCAGTACCAAACTCCCATATCATCTGGTCAAAATCTAAGTTTTCTTTGATCCATTCATACATATAAGCATTAGTAGCATTTCCATATGAATCATCTATATCAATTGCTTGGCCTTTACAATGTTGTGATGTTAAACTTCCACCTATAGCTTTATTGAGTTGAGGTCCACGATAAAACGAATTAATCTTTATAGGGTGTCCTACGTGCTCTCTAAGAGGTTCAAACACTTTTTCTGCAACTAACTCCATATTAGCTAAATGCTCATCAGAGGGATCATTTGGCAAACCAAGCCTATTAGCTGTTAAACTGTATGTACCTTCTTTATACGATACGTGTTTGCTTATTTTTTTCATTTCTTTAATGCTTCTTTCACAGCTTTAGCTTTTGCTTTAATTTCTTCAGCTTTAGCTATAATAATATCATCGACTGTAGTTTTACTCCATAGTAATTTCCACATATCTTTCCAGTACTCTTTAGTTAATTTCCACATATTTTTATTTTTTTACTTTTTCAAAAGCGGATATACCAAAACAACCTAATGTAACCCAAACAAATGAGTTGTATATCACCTCGTTAATTTCTAATCCACCATCTACATAAATGACACTTGTTACAAGATCTGCTACAGCGAATAAAGTCATCACTATAAAAGATGCAAATCCTATTACATTTTTTTCATTTATTTCGTTTTTTTCTTTAAATAAACTCCACATAATTAAAATTTACTTGCTTGATTTATTTCGTTTATTGCTTCTTGTATTTCTTTTAAGTTTGTTGGTAGCTCTAAATCTAGACCTGCTTTCCAAACTGTTTCTTTTATACCATCTTTAAATAGTATAATAGTAGGTGCCATACGTACCTTATATTTTTTCTTTGAATTAGGAGCTTCAGCTATATTAACTCTATAGTAAGTTGCATCTTCTAGTTCCTCCCACTCAGCAAAACAATTTGCCTCATTAAACTTAGCCCAAAACTCTACAATAACAGGTTTTGAATCATCATCACCAAAAGCACTTTTTGCGTTTATTTTATCTTCAAACTGATCGTCGTTAATCCAATACTTAGAAGGAACATCGACTTGTGAGAATGATATAAATGGTATTAAAAGTAAAATTAAGTATTTCATTATCTTCTTTGTTGTAATTCGTATAGTCTTTCATCTATTTTATCAATAGTTTCTTTGATTTCCTCAACGTCATCTTGAGTGTCAAGTATTGTCTGACGGATCAACTCGTCTTTTAAATCATATTCCACCCTATCAATAACTGGAGCGGGTAGTTCTTTAGCGAGCGCTATGTCTGCTTGTAAAGTGAACCACATTGTTGCTAAGCTTACGATACCAGCGCCGATAAGCCCTAACGTTTTTAAGTCTAGTGTTAATTTAGTTTCCTCACTTAATTCTTTTGCCATTCTACTTTTCTTTTAGTTCTTCGATTATTTCTATAAGCTTTTCTACATCTTTCTGTAGATATTCAATTCTTAAATCTTGCTTAGCATCATCTGGCAAAGCACCCATTTCACCTCTGGGCCATTTTATTCTAAACTCATCGTTTAGTGTTTGATTGTATTCTAGTCTAACTAGTTGACTATCTATAGTGCTTATCTTAGCTGTTAAGTCAAACCATATACCTGCTATAGATATAATACCTATGATTATACCTATTAATGTTTTTATGTCAAGTTTTACCTGTGACTTTTCTGATAGCTCTTCCATTATCTAAATGTAAAGTTAACTCCGAAGTTTGAGTTAAAGATTTTTGAGTCCCAAAATTTAGTGTATTCACCTTCAATAAACACACCTATTGATTTGTTAACTTTCCACCCTAAAACTATACCAGCTTGATAATCGTCCCATTGTTCTCCTTCTAATAAATCATTGTGTCCGCCTTTACCCCAGCTGTTTCTGTGAAGATAGCTAAAATCCTCATTACCTCTTACATATTTGTGATAAGGTAATATATAATTTCCGTATGCATGTAACCAGAAATTAGCTTTATAATGATAAAAGTCAAAACCGACGATCGGTGCGATTTCAGCAAAAGGTTCTAGTTCAGACCATGCTTCTTCGTTAAAACGATTCATCAGTTCAAAAAATACATCATCTCTAAATTGTAGATCAGTATAAGCAACTATACTACCATCACCATCTATCCAATACCAATCACTAGATTCAACACCATTTTCATCAGTTGATGTGTAATATATATCATCATAACCATATAAAAATCCTAATGAATACCAAGGGTTAGCTGGATATTCAAATGACTCACCTGTATTAGGATCTGTCCATATTGCAGTTTCATTTAACCAAATTTCAATTGGGTTATATCCGTAAGGCTGTTGGTGAGTTCTATATATTGCCCCAGCAGATATACTAAACTTTTTACCAATAGGTAACCTGGCTCTTATTTCACCAGAGGTATATTCAAAACCTACATTACCTTGCTCTCTAGCTTCAAACTTACCAATATGATATTTACCCGTGTGTCTAACGAATAATCTTTTATTAGTAAACTCTTCACCATCTTGTCTTTCTTTTTCCCAATGTAATAAATATTCTAAACCTTTTACAGCTGAAGTTGGTGCTGATAAAGCTGTTTGTTTTTCAATATTTTGATCACCTGTCCAGAAGTTACCAGGTTTGCTTTCGTAGTCAAATCTAGCTAATTTACGTATACCAAAACCATATCTATAGTCATATGGGTGGTAGACTGTCTCGTCTACAACATCAGGTATTGCATATAAATCATCTGGGTTTGTTCTAACGAAGTACTCTTTGTTTTCCATTTTAGCATTGCCTACATTACCAGCAGCATAAAATGTACCATATTTTAAGAAATCATTATAGACTTCTTTAAAAAAGTTACTTTTCTTTTCTTGTGCAAAGGCAGCGGAGCCTATGAATACACATAGTAGTATAACGAGTTTTTTCATAGTGAGGGTTTATCTTAATATTATTACTTGTTTTGTTCTATTTTTAGTTGGTCTTTTTTATATTTTTCTATTCTTTCTTTTAATATTCTTTCATTTTCTAGTCTTTCAGCCTCTTCTTTTAACCTTTTATTTTCTTTTCTAGTTTTCTTAGCTTTTTCAATACCTTCTTTTTTACGCTTTTCTTTTGCTATAGATTTTATTTCTTCTCCCTCTTCATCTTTAGCTCCGACATCCCAAGCATTCCAACCTAAAGCTAAAGCAACTCTTTGCCATGTTTGATTTCTTTCGTCCATAGCTTCACTTATTCTATTAACTATATTAACAGCATTATCAAGTGGTATATTTAAAGAAGCAGAAACTGAAGCACCTAAAACTTGCCACATTGGACTATCTATAGCAAAACCTCTTTCAGCTATAACATCTCTTTCAAACCTTTTTGTTTGTATTGCAGAATATAGTTTTCTAGCTTTACTACCAATAGGTGGTGATAAGTTTATAGCTTGTATCAATGTATAGGTGTGGTCTGCCATAAACCCTTTTTCCTCTTGTGCCGCATATTCTCTTATTAAGTTTTTAACCGTAGATACTATAGCTCCTGGTAAGCCAGATCCTCTTAATATAGTGTCAACCATATTATTGGCTATTCTATCTATCTTCTTAGCATCTTTAAGATCTTGTTTTTTCTTATCTTCATCTTCATCACCCGAGAATCCTGGTAGCATAGCAAATAAAGCGCTTTGTAATGCTGAGAATATAAAGTTTTGAATAGCACCATAATAAAGTATCTTACTAACATTTGTTATATCACTTTGAAATTGTGATTGACCTGCTGTTTTTCTTCTATTTATAAGATCTTGGCCAGCTCTTTTTATTAACCTATTGTATTGAAAAGGTGTATTCTGCCAAGAAAATAATAATCTACCTAGAGAACCGGCTTGTAAAGGCGATATTAACATAGGATCACCAGACTGCTGTGTTTCTTCAGCAATATCTGAGAAATCATCAAAAGCTCTTTTTTCAGCTTCGGCTTTATCTAAGCCTTGTTTCATATATGTTTTAGTTCTATTTCTAAAGAAACTAGCACCACCTGTTGCAATAGCAAAACTATCTGCTAATTGAGTAGGTGTAAAACCTATTTTAAGTAGATAAGATAAAACAGCTTTTGGACCACCTTTGTTAGCGGCATTAGCTAATTCTTGTTCTTGTACGTTTATCTGTAATCCTCTTCTTCTAGCTAATAACTTAGGTGAGTTCCATATCATAGACCAGTCTTTCCAATATTGAGGTTGGTTAGCAAAAGCTAAACCAGCAGCCATTATATTGTTATCACCCCAGTTTATAAAGTTAACCGTAGAAAGTGTTTGTAGAACAGCTGATCTCATGTTTATAAACATAACCGCACCAACAGAGTTGTTGATCCAGTCCATAAAATTATTTACTGTTTTATTTTTACCAAAGTTTCTATTAGTACCATTTTCCATACGGAAAAGTATATCCTCTAAAGATTCTCTAAAATCAGTACCAAAGTTGGCTTCTATTTTATTTAAGTTATCTTTAGTAAATATTTGGTTTTTATTATCTATCCATTGTTTTATATAGAATTTTCTACCTGCAATATCAGCTAACCCATTTAATTCACTTAATATACTTCCAGCATCCCAAAAATCATCAGGTTTAGGATAACCATTTTTATTTAAAATTCTAGTTGATTCTAAGTCATTAATAAAGTTTAGTAAATTTTCATCTTTTTCTACTATCTTATTTAATTGCGCGGCGTCTCTCTTTGATAAACCAGGTATTTTTAAACCATTTTTAGTCCATATGTAAACTCTAGCCGCGTGATCATGGGTAAATACAGATCCTGGTATCATTTTACCTAGTTTCTTTTTAACCTCAGGGTGTGATTTAAGTAGTGTTAACCAAGTAGACTTAACTTCTGTTTTAGCAATATTCATAGCACCAATACCTCTAGTGTATGGATCTATTAAGTTTTGTTTAAACCAAGCAAACTGCTCATTACCTTTTTTACCACTACCTAGCATAGCATATATAAGACCTTTAAAATCCTCTGCATTAGAAGGTAGGTAAAACTGATACTTACCTTTGTTAGCACCCATACGTTTTGCAACTATATTAGAATACTTAGCATCAGCTTTTACACCTTTGTTTTGTTCTATTATTTTGTTAAAGTCTTTGTCTAAGTTTAAACTAGATTTAACTATAGCTTGCTGAACATCAGACTTAACATCAAATTGTTCTAAAACCTGCTTAACTGCTTTTACGTTTTTTATAGCATCATCAGCAAAGTAAAAATCATTATAACCTTCAGTTACTTTACCTATCATCCAATCAGCTTTAGACTCTGGCGTGCCATTTTCTAAACCAGTTATATTGTCTATAGGTATATTTAAACCTACACCTTTTAAAAACGCGTGTATAGCATACGCGGCTTCTTGTGGTCTAGCTGTTAATACGTATATATCGCCACTACCAAATTTATTTTGTCTTTTTAAAGCAAGATCAGCTAATGGACCTTTTTTACCGTCAATAACTTTACTAAACTCACTAAAGTCAAACTTAGCGCCAGCAGCTTCTAAGTCTGCAGATTCTAACGCAAATTCAGTTGCGTTTATTTTTCTAGTAGAACCATCAGGCATTGTAACACCAACCTTACTATTAGACTGAGCTAACGTATCATCAAAATCAAATACGCTTATACCTTTCCTAGGTCCATTTAAATTTATAGATGCAGCAACTATTATGTTTTCTAAAGTTTGTAGATCTTTAGGATCAGAAACTTTTTTATCAACAACGTCTTGCCAAACATTAGCATGATACTTACCATACTCTTTACCAGACTCTATATCTCTCATCGCGTAAGACTCTCTACCCACTGTAAAGTTATTGTAGTATCTTTTAAGTATATTGTCTCCAGGTCTCCAGCCTTCAGGCATACTTTGTTTATAAAACAAACCTATTGCATCATTCATACCTTCTGGAACTACAGCAACATAATAATCATCAAACACTTTGTCAACGTCAACGCTTTTATTACCGTTGTAATAATGCTCTAGCAAAAACAACGATACAACTCTCGCTGGCGTCATGTGTTCATACTCATAGAAAGAAGCTGGCTTACCTGGTATTATATGTGAGTACTTTAGTAAAGCAGCGGCTCTTAAGGCTGTATTCATATTACTACTTAAACCTTGCATCATCATAGCAAAGTCGTTTTTAGTAAAGCTAGTAGACTTGTCGTTTACCATATCAGTTGCCCACTGCATCTGAAACTTTAAAAACTTTCTAACTTCTTTAACGTGTTTTTTTCTAGCTGGCATATCAACATTATCGTCAATAACCTCTTGTATACCTTTAGTACTTTGACCAGGTGCCGTTGTCTTTATCTTTTCACCGTTTAAAAAGAACTGATTGCTTTTACCCTCTATTGTTACGCCATACTGTTGTAAATCTAACATTTCAAAAAGCTGTTCATTTGTACCGTATAGATTATAACCTTGTCTTCCGCTTCCAGGACCTTTAACTACTGTTTTAGTTTTTAAATCCCATTGAAATACACCGCTACCTATTTTACCTGAGTTTTTAATAGATGGCATATGAAAGTTTATTAAAAAGTTCATTGCATTTTTAATGCCATACTTTTCAACCATATCTTCAACAAGCTTTTTATTAAATCTATGGAAACTTTCTATATCGTTAGCTGTGTCAAACATGCTACCGACGCTTTTATCTAGTTTAAATATATATTTTAAATCCTGTGATTGATCTATATCCTGCATAGATCTTTCAAATACACTTTCTATTTCAACTTTTAGAGGTTTTTGTTTTAATAAAGGATTAACCTTTGTAAAAGGTTTCATGTATTTAGTAAAGTCTTTTAAAACACCTTCTCTACCAGCGTATAAATCAGGGTGATCTTCTTTGTTAAATACTTTATTAAATGCTTTTTTAACCCCACTAGCATCAAAAGTAGAACCCTGTGCTAACGCTTCAAGAAATTCTGTTTTATTTGCATGAAAGTCTTTTAAAGCACTAGGACTAAGTTTATTTAAATTTAAACTAAATTTAACAGAAGGATCTCTTTTCAAAGCCTCTGACATTTTACCAACAAAACCTTTTAGCTTGTTGTGATCTCTTTCGTCTCTCAACATAGCATCAAACGTAGCATCTAAACCTAGTTCTGCAGCTAAAGACTTTCTAAGTGACTTGTATTGTGTTTCTCTACCAGCAACAAAGTTATCTAACATGTCTTGGTCTGAAAGTTCTACTAAATCGTATTTTTGGTTACCAGCATAATCATCTGTAACAAACGAACCTCCTAAAGCTGTTTGTGATTGTCTTGATTCTTCAGCCGTCATACGACCAGCAGAAGTGCTCATAAAACCAAATCTTTTCTTGTATTTATGAGCAACTAGTTTTTGTACTATATCTTTGTTTTCTGTAATAAACTTTTTAAACTTAGGTGATTTTTGAGTACCTATTAGAGTACCTATTACTTTGTCAAAAGCTTTTACGTATGCTTTCTCTAATGCTTGTCTAAATTTAACTGGATCTTTCTGTATACTAGGTAGATCTTTTTGTAAGGCGTTTTCTACGTCTTTTAAAACATCATTATATATTTTACTGTCAGTACCTATTTTTAATAGTTTTCTTAATTGACCTGTCTGTTCTTGCGATGCTTGAGGTATTGAACCTGTTACGTCAGAAAAATCTTGAACCTGAACAAATGTAGTTTCGCTGTCTAAGCTAGTTGTAAATTGACTTTGCTCGTCTTTACCTAGTATTCTATCAGCTATTTCTTTAACTCGATTTAAACCTTTAGGTGACATTGCGTTATTTATATAAGCGTCTAATGGAGCTATTTCTTTACCTTCTTTACCTTGTTTTTGTACATAATCATCATAACCTATTATTAACTCCAGCATACCTCTTTTACCGGTTAATATTTCGTCTATTAATATATCTTTATACTCAGCAAACTTAGGTCTATTTCTATATTTATTAGCTAATGATATAGCGTAAGGTCTTTTAGCTTTTAATATTTGCTCATAACCAGCTATACCTTGTTCAGCATATATGTCATTTACATTTAAAGATGATTTAACTTCTCTTTCACTTTCTTTTTCTTCTTTACCACCTTTTAAATCACCCTCTTTTCCTTTTTGTTGAAATCTAGTAACATATCTATATACATCTTGCCCTGAATCAAAAGCATAGAAGTTTCCTGCACCCTTTTGAAACTTGTTAACTAAACTATTTAGAAAAGATTTTAGATCATACATTTTAGCAAACCTAGCTTCGTTTAAAGCTCCTATAGAAATCATGTCATTTATTAATGTTATGGTTTCTTCATAATCCATTACACCTTTGTTTTTAGCTATATAAGCTTTTGCTCTATCTCTAAAAGTTTTTAATTGCTCGTCATTTAGTTTACCACTTTGTTCTATGGTTGAAAAAAGCTCTCTAACACCATTTACAGCGTGCTCAGATATTTTACCATCTTTTATTAAACCTATCTTTTTAAGTTCAGTATGTAACAGTTCATGCATAGGCGCTACAGCCGCAACTTGCGCATCAGTATACGTTCCTGTTGCTATTTGCATATCTATATTATCTTGAAAAACTATTATGTTGCCATCAACATTTACAGCGCTTGTTCCTTCTTTGTAAGCGTTTATTATATCTCTAGTTGCTTTAGCTCCATACTTACCAATATAGCTTCTAATCATATTTGATTTTTCCTTACTAGTCATATCTTCGTAAGTTTTACCAGCGTCTTGAAATAAAACAAAGTCTTTACCATTTCTAGCTTGGCCTAAAGCAGCTACGTCTGTATATAAATCATTTAAAGCTTTTATATCAGCTCTTTGACCTTCTGTTATAGATTCTAACCCTTGAGCTTTACGGATTTTATTAATCTTAAACATGTTATCCCTATAGGATTTTCCAGCAAGATCATTTCTAGTTTTTTCGTGTTGATTAAATTTATCAAGTAAACCATCAATTTCTGTTTGACTAGCACCATCAATTCTAGCTTGATATATATCTCTAGCAGTTTGTCTTCTAAGTCTAGCAGCTTCAAAAAGAGTTTTCTTTTCTTGGAAGGTTAGGTTGTTTAGTTTTTGTATGCTTCTTATACCGTTTAAACCAGATTTTCTTAATATCTTTTTTCTTTTAGTTATTAGTTCTTGTTTTCTTTTACGGCTTATATTGGTATTTTGTAGTTCGTATTGAACATCTACCAATTGGTTTAATAAATTTCTATTTTGTAATATATCATAAGCTGACTGTGTTTCATTAGCAACTATGTTGTATATATTACTAGCTGTGTTACCAGACTGTAAAGCTAAACTAGTTATTGCTGTTGAAGCAAAAAAGTCTGCATCCATACCTTCAGCTATAGATTTGTCTTCACCCATTATAACTATATCACTAGCATTTTGGCCAAACTGAGTAAATGTTTCTTCAATCCACTCAACACCAACACCTTTACCTAATTGTTTACCAACGCCCCAGGTGTTTAATAATGATCTATGAGCAAATCTATATATAGGATTTGGCATGTTGCTAACTGCTCTTACCATTTTAGCATTTTTTAAGTATCTTAATGTACCTAGCTTCTCAGCATACATTTCTATAACACCGTGTGTGGTAGCTGACATAGCTTTTTGAAAAAAGTTGGCATCTTGTGCAGCTTCAGCATTAGCTATGTTTCTTTTGTATTCTAGCTTTTTATCTTCAGTATCAGCATTGGCTAATAAAGCTCTATTCATTCTTATTACCTCAGATGCATTTCTAGCTGAAATTTCATAGTTAGCTAAACTACCACCGGCTGACATAGTGAACATAGAGCCCATTGTTAATCTAGTAGCTGCTTGTTGTATTTGTTGTGTTACTAATTTACCAGCAACACCTTTAGCAGCTTGTTTTGTCATTAAGCCCAATGCAGATCTAGTTAACAAAGCGCCACCACCCATAGGAGCCATAACAGCTAATATACTAGGTGAGTTGTCAGCTAAAGTTTGGCTTATGTATGTTCCCCAACTAACATCATCATCAAATTTAAACTTTCTAGCAAAATTTTGATTTAAATTTTCCTCTAATCTAACGTTATAATCAATAGCTTGTTCGTATAAATAATTTGCGCCGTCCATCACAACATTGTCATACTCTATATTTATAGGTTTTTTACCTTCTCTTTTTCTTTGTACATTTATAACATCTTCATCAGATTGTTCTGCAACACTTTGAACACCTTCAGTTATATATGCAAGGCCTTTAAGAATACCAGTACCCAACATAGCTCCACCACCAAAAAAAGCTTTTTCTATTTGAAGTACAGCTCTATCGAAGTTACTATAATTAAGCTTAGCAGCATTGGTTGCTATAGCTAGATCATTGTACTTACCAGCCATTTTCATTAAATTATCTCTTTTTTTATCTGCTAGCTCTTGGTCTTTTACTAAACCTAATCTTATTTTATCAAACCCACCATCTAAAATTTGATCTTGAACTTCGTTAACTTTTCTAACTATAGAATTATATTGTTGTATTTTTTCAGGACTAGAACCAGAATTAACCTCACCTAAGTCTATTAATTCTTTTTCATATTGATTCAACTTGTCTTGAAATGGTTGTATGTTTCTCTCCCAACTAACAAACCTATCGTTTAGTTTTTTATAGTCGCTTTTTATGCCACTATACATTTCGTTTAAATATTTTTCTTGAGGTTTTAATTCATCTTTAAAACCCGTAGGCGTGTTATCTAATCTATAATTAGGTTCGTACGTTCGGCCTTGTATTGTTTCCGTTACTAGTAATGGTCTGCCAAATTTGTTTTCAAAATCTATAGAGTCTTTATTTCTTTTAGCATACTCTCTTAAGTTTGTTTTATTTCCAAAAATATCCGGCAAAAAAGCCGCAATTTCGTTTTGTTTTTTAACATCATTTAACTCTTGAAAATATTTTTGAGTATAAAAGTCCTTTGCATCATTCTCACCTTGTTCAATAGCACCACTATTAATTAATATTTCTGACTCTAGATCTAGTTCTCCAGTTTCAAGATATTTCTTATATTCATCATATTTCTTGTCACCGTATTTTTCACTTTTAAAGTAATTTTTTAAATCTTCTTCTTCAGTGTTAAGATACTCGTTTTGCCACATGTCATTTTCATCCTTTCTATTTACTTTTGGTCTTGTACCTTCAAAATCATCCATTTTAAAGTAAAAATTAGCAATAGACTTTTGACCAACTTTAGTGTCTTTTGTTATCAAAGATTGACCGTTTATTAATTTATCAGCTTCTATAGCTGGATTAAAACCATCTTTTTGTTCATATTTATCTTTTGAAAACTCAAACTCAATTGCTTTCTGTTCTTCGTAATCTTTTAAAGCATCACCTTGTAAGACTTGTATTTCTACGCCGTCAAAAGCTTTTGCATAATCGCTAAATTTTGAAGGGTATGTTCTACTGGTCTTAGGTATTTTTTTGCCAGCAAAGTTAACTGTATATTCATCTTCAAATACAGTTTGTCCGGATGGAGTAACTATGTAGTTTCTAGGAGTTGACACTTCAACTTCCGTATATTTTTTATTTTTTGTAGATGGGTCAGAATATTGATCGCCAGCGTTAGTTTTAGGTTTTTTAACCTCAATACTATTACCTTCAACATAATCTTCAACTGACACATCTTCGTCATCAGCCAATAGTTTAATATCGTCGTAGGAATAAACCTCGCCGTCTAATAGATATTCATCTTCCATACTCTAAAAATTTAATATGTTTAACAGTTCTTCACTGTCAGCCTCGTAGAATCCGTCGTGTACTTTTGATACATTACCGTCTTTATCTACAATAAAATACTTACCAGTTTCTTCGTTGTACTTAGCTATAATGTTTTCATCATTATAACTAGGTACGGTACCAGCGTTTTGTGATAATAGTTTCTTTCTACTTTCTATTCTTAATCTTTTAATCTTCTGTGCGTTTGTTTCTGTGTTTCCACTAGGATTATTTTCTTCCTCTTTTTCTTTATTATCAAAACCATCTTTAGCTTGTCCGTTTAATCTATCCATGTAAGCATTTTCAATAGCTAGTTTTAGATCTTTTTTTGCTTGTAATTTAGCTACAGGGTCATTTCCTCTTAATGCATTTATTTGATCTTGATAATCTGCTTCATTTAAAAGCGTACCACCCATACTCATGACATCTTCAAAACCAGTTGACAACAATTCGTTATCAGTAAATTGACCTAAACTTTGTTTAAAGTTTGTTCTAGCTAAAGCTTGTTCATTTTGACTTAATAATTTTCCATTATCATAAGCATTAGTAAAGCTTTTAAGCATAGCCTCACCAGCTTTATAATTAGTGGTTTCATAAGTTGGCAAGTCATCTACAGACATACCATTAAAACTTATGTTACCATTTTCATCTAGATCCATAGGCACGTTTCCACTCACTATGTTACTTATAAAAGCTTTATCCTCAGAGCTCATCATACTACTAACCATATCATTATTAGCGTCTTCGTTAAAACCTTCAAATTTAGCTTGTAATTTTTTTAATTGATTAGGTATATGATTTAACATTAGGTCTTCATTCATACCTATTTGCTGAGTAAGTTCAGACTTACCTATAAAATCTGTATCACCAGCATTTTGTTGCATGTGAGTCATATAGCCTCTTTCAGCACCTTTACTTTTTACCAACTCCATCATTTTTTCTCTCATTGACTGTGGTAGATCTGGAAATTGTGAAAAGTTTATTTGAGGGGCACTTTCTAGGTTTCTAGCTACTATTTCTTCATTTCTCTGTTTTTCCAGCTCTTCTTGTGTAGGACCTGGGGTAGATATTTTGCCAGCGGATGAAGCACCTTTTGATACGGCATCGAATACGTTAATACCCGCGTTATAAGCCATACTAGCCGCGGGTGTTTTTAAGTTTGAAAAATAACTTGGATTTTTTGTTGTTGCCATTTTAATTACGGTTTATTCATTTCTAAATCAGCTGCTGTACCTAAAGCACCGATACCACCCATTATACTCTGTGTAGCTGCTGATCTAGCAGCGTTTGCAGCGCCTAATCTGTTTTGTGCCATACTCATTAGTCCACCAGCTTTTTGATATTCTAATCCTCTAGCAGCTGTTGCACCAGCTATATCTGCTTGTTGTACTTGCATTGCTCCTTGTGCGGCTAGCTTTTGATTAGCAGCTTCTTGAGCTCCAATACTAGCAGATGCAGCTTGATTTTGTTGTGCGCTTGCATTAGCCATTGACTGCGCTAAAGCAGCAATACCAGATCCACCAGCAGCACCTTGTAAGCCAGACATTGTGTTAGCTAAAGAAGCTTGGTTTTGTTGAGCTGCAAAGTCAGCAGCCTGAGTATTAACTGTTAAGTCTTCGTATGGATTTTCCATATTAGCAGCTAAGTTTGATGTATCTAGGTTCATCATTCTAGCTTTGGCTCTTGCCATTTCTTGTTGTGCAGCTCTTTGTTCACGTCTTCGCTTACCACCACCGATTATACCACCAGCGATACCTGCTAAACCTTGAACTCCAGCGCTTATTACACCTGCTCCTAATGCCATATTGTTATATTTATCTTATTAATATTATTACACGTTATTTGCTCGATTCAAACACTTCACTACCAACATCATACAGTTCACAAGTCGTAGTTGCATCGTTTTTCATTTTAACCTCAGCATAATAACCTCTTATAGAAGAGGTGTTACCTCTACTATCTTTACTAAATAGTATAAAATCACTACTAGTAGGTCTAGTAACTAAACCACCTATATCGCAACTTACACTAGTGTTAGTAACAGCTGTTATTAAACCCATTTGTACTATAGTACCACCAGTGTTTTGATAATAAGCTGTATCACCAATTTGTACTGAATCTTGTATGTGCGGAAATGTCATTGTTATATTTGGCATGTTTTATCTATTAAGGTTCTGAAGCAAGTGCTACATGTATGTTAAATGTCATATCTGATGCAGAATCGATTTGCTCGTCTAATTGAGCTGTCCAACTATAATGTAAATCTTGTGACGGTGCAACACCTACTATACTTGTTTTAGTTACAGTTAAATTTGTTGATTGATGGAAGGCTGAAGTTGAATCAGCTGATATAGTTAATGTTATATCATTGTATGAGTTATTATAGAAGTTACCATACATAACACCAGTACCACTAGTTAAGTTTGTTCCACTTGCTGTTCCGATTAATACGTTTTTAGCTGCTGTTCCACTATTTCCATTACCATCATTATATGTTGCTCTGTGTTGACCAAGTATTAATCCACCACCTGCTCCAGTAACCGTAGGTGTGTACAATCTTGATCCACCAGAACTAGAACCACCTGAAACCGAAGCGAAACTATTTATGTTTAAGTTAGATGTTAAATCATCACTACCATACTTACTAACAAACATTTTACCTGTTATACTTATTGTTTTTGGACTACTAGTATTAACTATGTTTATTATAGGTGTTTGATAATCTAATTCAAAATCATTTGCAAATAAATCTATATCATCAGTTGTAGACACAAAGTTTGACCAATCATCTACTTCTGGATCTCTTAGTTTACTTATATTATTAGTAGCTGTTGCTGTTAAAGTTAAATCAAACTCAGCAAAATCTGATGTTTCTACAGGGTAGGATAAAGCTGTATATGTTTTTGTAGCGCTACTAGATGTTATAGTAAAATCACTAGTTGTTGTCATACCAAGCGTTAAATCTACATTTGAAAGTTGATTTATATAAAATGGATTTTGTACAACATTAGAAGAGTTGTATACGTTTCCTTGTAAAACAGGATCTCCAGAACTTGATGGAGTTATAGGTAATAAAGTTGTTGGACTTATTGCTTCTATTAATAAATAATACCTACTACTTACAGATGTTTCAAAGAAAGGTATGTTAACACTATAAAAACCTATTGATGGTATTTCTAAGTCAGTTTCAGAACTTACAAACGTAGTACCATTCCACCATTGTGAAAAAGTTAATGTTGTGGAGTTTATTCCTTGGTTATTAGACATTGTAATTTGCGTACCATTTATACTAACAACCGTAACAGTTCCACTTACGCCAGTACCAGTTATAAGCATACCTGGTCTTATATCATTATTTGTAGCTGTTAAATTTAATACAGTTGTGCTACCAGCCGGTGTGCTGGCTGTTGATGTTGTAAAGTTTTTAACTCTAAAATCTGCACCTACAGCACCAAATATTTTAACTTGTTTAGTAGTAGCAAATCTACCTACATTATTACCACCTACAACATTGTAGCCTGTTATTTTGTTTTGATCAGGATCGTTTTCTAAAACTGATTCAGCATTAAACAATATTTCATTTTTGTTTGTGTCTTGTGCTGGAAACTTGTATTGAACAGTAAACCATCTTTGATCTACATCTTCTAAAGTTGGTGTTGGTCCTGTAAAAGTAATTTCGTGGTTAGCTGGTGTATCTGCACTTGATGTTGATATATCTTGGTTTAGTGTTATATTTACTCCATTTACACTAGAAACTGTAGTTCCTGATTGAACACTCCAACCGCTTGGATGTGATGCAGCTGAAAGTGTCATACCTGCAACTATATTAACATTAGCAGCAGCAAGCTCTAAAGTCGAGTCAGATGCTTGTGCTGTAGATTTTGCGTTAGAAGATGTTGTAGGAGCTTCACCTATTGTTATATCAGCACCAGTAGAATCTTTGTCTTGATGAGTTACTACATAATAACTTTCAGGATCATTGTCTTCAACTGTTATTTTAAAACCAGGTGGTGTTTTAAAGTTATAAGCATTATTTAAGTTAAACTTAACAAGAGCAACTGTATTCTGTGTTCCATATTCAGCTTTATAACCTAATTGATTACCACTTGGGTTTGCTGTTTCATTATTACCACTACCGTTGTAAGTTATAGTAGTAGCTATATTACCATCACTTTGATCTACTAGAACTAAGTTTTGTAGTTTGTATTTATTTAAAACACCATCACCTGTTACGGCTAATGAAATATTTAAATTACTAGATGGCATGTTAACACCATCTGTGAAGTTTATTGTAGCTATAACGTTTAAACCACTCTGAGCAAAACTAACACTATCAACATAAGCGCCAGTAGCATTTCCAGCAACACTTAAATCTCCAGCTGTTAATGTAGATCCAGTGTCTGGTGTTATTAAAACGGTAACACTAGAATTAGTACTATGTATTTCACTACCAACTTCGACATCAAATGTAGCACCTGGGTTTGTTGAGTTAGCTATACCTGTTAAACTTACTGTAACTGTTTTATCACTAAGAGCTGTATCACCAGATATAGCTGTTAACTGACCTATACCTTGAACGTTAAATTCTCTTGAATCTAAGTTTTCTAATGTTGTAGCTTCACCTTTAATATGATTATAGAACCTACCCTCTTTTTTCTTAAACTCTTTTATGAAACCTTGTTGAGTATCTGTGTTTATATAATCACAGTACCAACCTTTAGTATTTGTAGATGTAGAGTTACCATAGTTATTTGTATAAACTCTTGATGGAGATCCACCATAATTTAATGTTTTGAAACCTTTGATAGTTTCTGGCATTTCATTTATTAAAAATGTAACAGACGATTCATACTGTACTCCGTAGAAATTATTTCTAACAGCATTGTCATGTACAAACATTTCACCATTTTTAAAAGAGTAGTACTTGTTATTTAAAGATACTGCACCTTCTGGTATAAATGATTTAAAACTAGGAAATCCTTTTACTTTTTCATCAAAAGCAACTGTTTGTCCGTCTAAAGTTAAATTGTATAAACCTTTGCTACCATCATAACTACCTAATATCAATGTTGAACCTGGTAAAGTATCTTTAAAAAAGTCTCTCATACCATGCTCTGATATTGCAGTTAAACCATCTCTTGATAATCTAATAACAACACCTCTTGATTTATCTGTAAAATAACATCTATAAGCATAAGAGGCAAAAGATTCTGGGTTTTTTGATATACCATACTCACCTATGAAAGGAACAGCTTGACCTAAAACTCTATTAGTAGCTGTTAATTGTGGGTTACCACTTGCTTCAAATATTGCATCTTTAT
>Ga0098060_1000331_pt1 | contig 22381 bp, 32 predicted proteins | sample 21_taG_FD_77063 | JGI IMG/M metagenome (GOLD analysis project Ga0098060, IMG submission 77063) | Marine viral communities from the Subarctic Pacific Ocean - 21_ETSP_OMZ_AT15319 metaG | ecosystem: Environmental > Aquatic > Marine > Oceanic | place: Pacific Ocean | collected 2015-01-19 | reverse complement strand
TTACAATGCTTATTCAGAAATTAAAGACGCAAAATATACTTTTAAAGATATGTATCATTTAAAGAGATATTTAAAGGATAATGATATATACGATAGTGAAAAACATCAGACAACTATCCGTATTAGTTGTGGTAAGTTTGGAGTAGATATAAAAGTTTCTTACAGAGAGTTCTATAATAAATTTGAATTATGTAAGTTAGCCCTTCAAAATTATAAATACGAAATAGAAGTTATATGAAACATTTACTAAGTAGTTCAGCTTTTTTAATAGTGAACAAGCAATTAGCGAAGCAGGTGGGATTGAAAGGGGCAGTCCTACTTGCTGACCTAATTAGCAAAGAAGAATACTTTATGGCTAACGGAATGACTGATGGGTGGTTTTTTAATACAGCCAAGAATATAGAAGAAGATACTTGTTTGACATCTCATCAGCAAAGAAAAGCAATTAAGAGATTAAAAGAATTAGGAATTATAGAAACTAAAGTAATTGGTATTCCTGCAAAGCAACACTTTAAAATAATAGAAAACAAGTTGTTAAGTTATTTCAATACTAGTTGTGAAGAAACTGCAAAACTAGTTGTTAAAAAAACGCAAACTATTAATAAGAATAACAATAAGAATAACAATAACAATAATATATCTAATAGGCGTAATGAATTTATATTTGAGGTTTTGTCTTTTGATTATGAAGAAAGTATTTTAAATGGATTTATAGATTATTGGACAGAGCCAAATAAGTCAAAATCTAAGATGAAATTTGAATTACAAAAAACTTGGAGTACAAAGCTCAGACTAAAGACTTGGGCTAACAATCAAAAGAAATGGGATAAACCTAAGTCTAATAAAAAAACAATGTCTAAGTTAGACGCTCAAATTAATGAATGGCAAAAAGCAAAAGAATTATTATAAATTAAAAAAAAATTATGAATTTACCAAATTTAATAGATTTAACTCCTGAAGGAAAATTAGTAACAAGAGCAAATATAGGAGAAGAAGGTTATGCAGAAAATATAGAATATAATTTAACCATAAGTGTATCAAATCACATAACACATATAGAATATTATGGTGAGGACGACACTTACTTAGAAGAAGAACAAATACAAGAAATAATAAAAAGCAGGTTATGAAACCACTAAAACAAGAAAACCTAAAAGAATTAACTGAAAAAGTCCTAGACTTAGTTGCAAAGACTTCAGTTGAAATAGGACACAGATCAGACGCTCAAACTTTAGCAAGTCTTAGTAAAATATTTGCTGAGGATTTAATACAAGAAAAGCGTTTCGGCAATATGACTTTTAACCAAGTACAGGACGCATTTAGACAGGGAGTAAGATTTGGTAAAGACGAACCCTTTTTAAACATCAGAACTTTTTACAAGTGGGTATATGCTCAAAAGAAGTTAGTAGACAATGCCTACTATGAAGTACATACATTAGGAAAGCCAAAAGGAAAGACCTTATGGTATCAAGAACCAATAAAACTATTAAAATGAAATTAACAGATTATGAATTAGAAGATGTAAAGTCTTGGGATTATCCTGATTTTTGCGACGCTTTTATCAGTTATGCAGAAGATGAAAATGGAAAAGAACTTACTGAAGAACAGATACAAGAATGGACTGAAAATAACGAATCAGAATTTTATGAAATGATATTAGATTTTTTAAAATGAAAATATTAATAATCGTATGGGGAATAATAATTATAGCTTGTATTTTAGAAGCAATTTTCTTTACTAAATTTGAAAATGAATGAAAACAAGACAAACATCAATAGACTGTTATAATAAAATAAAGTCAGAAGGACTTTTATCTAATATGAGATTTAAAGTTTATGAAGCTATTTTAAGAAAAGCACCCTGTACAAGTGGAGAAGCTTTTGCAACAATGACTACTAAAGAAAATCAAATAAGTCAATCAAGAGCAAGATTTACCGAATTGAGAGAGTTAGGTGTTATTTATGAAGTTCAAAATAGAAAGTGTAAAATTACAGGTATGAATGTAATTGAATGGGATTTAACAGATAGACTTCCTATAAAAATTAAAAAGTCTAATAGAACCAAAAAACATAAAATTGATGACGCTTTAAATTCTTTGCGTGAATTATATAAAAACAAAGATACAAGCACAGATCAGGATTGGAAATTAGTAGCTGATTTAATTAAGAGTATATGAAAAAGACAGTCAGTAAATTAAAAAAGGAACTTGACAAGTGGTTTAGTCTTTACATTAGACTTAGGGAAGCAAACGAATACGGAATGTGCCAATGCTTCACCTGTGGAATAGTAAGGCACTATAAAGAAGGTATGCAGAACGGACACTTTCAAAGCAGGAAACATCTATCAACTCGTTTTGATGAAGAAAATTGTCAGGTACAATGCGTTAAATGTAATGTATATGCTTGGGGTGAACAGTATAAATTTAGTCTAGCTTTAGATGGAAAGTATGGAGAAGGTACAGCGCAAGAATTACAATACTTAGCTAAACACACAACTTTAAAGATTTCTAGGATAGAATACGAAGAAAAGATTAGTTATTACAAATCACTTGTTGAAAAGTTAAAAAAAGAAAAAGGAATTGAGTAAGCTTTTTTAATAAGTTTGCCGTATGACTAAAACTATTTATGCAAGTGAAGAACACAAAAATATCATTGAAACTTATGTAACTATGTGTAAGGAGTTTGCAAAAGATGTAAGCACTAAAGCAAAATACAATAATTATTTAGATGTTATAGATACCATTATTGAATACCATAACGGATATGGCTCAGGAGTTAAAGAGGATAATTGGTATTCTTGGTTGATGATTATACCTATAAACTTATCAGTTGCAACAAGTGGATTCTTTGCAGGAATAGAAACTAAAACTAATGCTTCAATCATAAGAGCTTATAGGGTTGTATTAGATGAGTTGGTACACGAAGTTGCAGACAAGATAGATAACTTAGAAAGAATGTATGAATAAGATTTATCAAGCTATTGCAGATTTAAGAAGTGATTTTAAAACAATGTCTTTTGCTTTTACTAAAGATGAAAACGAAATTGATAATGCTGTGCAGGAATTGATGTTATATTTTATGCAAATGAACCAAGCAACATTAACTTCAATTTATGAAAAAGATGGATCATTAGGATTAAAGAGATATGGAGCAGTTGCTTTAAGAAGAAGCTTTACAAGTCCTAGAAGTAAGTTCTATTACACTTACAATAAGTATTACAAAAATATTGATGAGCTTACAAGTAACGCTACTTATTACACGAATGAATATAACAGTCATAAAAGTATTTACAATATTCCTGAAGAAGTTTCAAAAGTTTATAAATATGAGCAATTAGAAAAGATAGACAAAGTATTAGACAGCTTAGATTATTGGTATGATAGGGAGATATTTAAACTATACTACTATGAAGGGAACACGCTTGATAGTTTAGCAAAGAAAACAGGGATAAGCAGGAATAGTCTTTTTACTACAATAGATAAAGTAAGAACTAAAATAAAAGAAGAAGTTGAATAAGTTTTTTGTACCTAATGAAGTCTATGAAGATAGAATAGCTATCTGTAAGGGTTGTATTTATTATTTTAAACCTACAGGAACTTGCAAGGACTGTGGCTGTTTTATGAAAATCAAGGCAAGACTAGCACCAATGGGCTGTAGTCAGAAGAAATGGGAAAAGACAACTGAGATAGAAACTCCTGATACTTTACCACAGGAAATAGTAGATGAGATATTAGATATGTGGAAGGACTTAAGAACAGGCAGAGCAAAAGACCAAGCAGCTAAAAAGAGGATGATTGAAACATATAACACAATATACAATACAAACTACAATGTCAGGACTAATTGTGGCTCTTGTATTTCAACTTGCTTTGATGGTATAAAAAAACTATATAATGAATATGCTAAGGGCTAAACTTAATAAAATAACAAAGTGGTTATTTCTTTATTTTTTTTCTGAACCCTTAGCGTATTTAAAACTTAAACAATAGATATGGAAAGAACTTACAAAACAATCAAGTGGGTATTAAACAGTCATATTAAAAAGAATGTCAGAAGTCTTTGGACTTGGGAAGATGACAATTTTACTTGTATCTTTGAAAACTATGATGGTGATAGCAGAATATATACACCTCATCAACTTTTAAAATTATTAAGCAAATGATAACACTAGCAATAATAATCGCAATTATTATAATACTATTACTTGTAAATACAATTATAGAAAATAAGATAGCAATAAGAAACAATAAAGATTTAATTGATAACATAAATAACCTAAATGAAAGACAATAGAATACCAAGCTACTATAAAGGAATAAGATATGGATATGAAGCTCGTAAAGTTATAGAAGATTTTGAACTCAGCTACAATACAGGAACGGCTGTTACTTACTTACTAAGAGCTGAAAGGAAACATAAAAGTCCTATTGAGTGCATACAAAAAGCTATTAATCATTTAGAGTTTGAATTAGATAAACTAAAGAAATGACATTATATAAATGCGAATGTGGTAAAGAAGAAAAAGAAGTTGGCAAAGCTACAATAGTCCTAAGAGATAAAAAGTGGGTATGTAAAGAAGCTCAATGTAGTTGTGGTAAATATATGGATAGCAAACCAACAGAAGGTATGCCTAATCTTAAAAGAACTGAACCAAGTCTAAGTAAGCAAAGAGATAAACTTTGGGCAGGAGCAAAAGAAAAGCTAGTAGGCGAAAGAGGAATCAATGAATCATTTGACTAAATAAATAAACAAAAATTCTATTATATACTAAGACACTACATTATGAAACAACAAGTTAAGATAAGTAAAGTAAAGGGAAACCCTGACAATCCTAGAATAATAAAAAACGATAAATTTAAAAAGCTAGTGAAGTCAATACAGGATTTTCCTGAGATGTTAAAGCTAAGACCTATTGTAGTTGATGAAGATATGATGGTGCTTGGTGGCAATATGAGATTGAAGGCAAGTAAAGATGCAGGACTAAAAGAAGTATGGATTGAAGTAGCAGAAGGACTTACTGAAGAACAAAAGAAAGAATTTATAGTTAAAGACAATGTAGGGTTTGGAGAATGGGAATGGGATATGTTAGCTAATGAATGGGATAGCGTACAACTTGCTGAATGGGGTTTAGATGTATGGGAAAATGAAGATGATAAAATAGCTGAAGCAGGACTAATAGAAGATGATGAAATACCTGAAGTAAAAGAAAGCAAAGTAAAGCGTGGTGATATTTGGCAACTAGGAGAGCATAGAATAATGTGTGGAGATAGCACAAGCTCAGATGATGTAGAGAAACTAATGAATGGGGAAAAAGCAGACTTAGCACACAATGACCCACCTTATGGAATGAAGAAAGAAAATGACGGAGTGTTAAATGATAATCTTAATTATTCTGACTTATTGAATTTTAACAAAGAATGGATAACTTTACAATTTACATACTTAAAAGATAACGGAAGTTTTTACTGTTGGGGTATAGATGAACCTCTTATGGATATTTATTCAGAAATATTAAAACCATATATAAAAGAACAAAAAGCAACTTTTAGAAATCTTATTACTTGGGATAAGGGAAACGGTCAGGGTCAAAATTCTGATAACACAAGAAGCTATGCAATAGCAGACGAAAAATGTTTATTTGTTATGTGTGGAGTTCAGGGTTTTAATAATAATGCAGATAATTATTTTGACAAGTGGGAACCAATAAGAACATATTTAGAAAAAGAAATAAAAAAATTTAATGAAAGTGATAAAAAAATCGCTACTGCTTTAGGGTATAAAGACGGAAGAACTGTAAATCATTGGTGGAGTAAATCACAGTGGACTTTTCCAACAGAAAAAAACTATAATGATTTAAGAAAGTATTTAAAAACAAAAAATACAGAAGGATTAAAAAAAGAATATGAAGAATTAAAAAAAGAATATGAAGAATTAAAAAAAGATTTTTACGGAACAAGAGCATACTTTAATAATACACACGATAATTTTAACAATGTATGGCACTTTGACCGACATATAAGAAAAGGAAACGAGGGAGGACACGCTACACCAAAACCAATTCCTTTATGTGAAAGAGTAATAAAAAGTAGTAGTGAAAAAAATGAAATTATTTTAGATTTTTTTCTTGGAAGTGGCTCAACACTAATAGCAGCAGAGAAACTTAAAAGAAAATGTTACGGAATGGAATTAGACGAAAAGTATTGTGATGTTATAATAGAAAGATGGGAACAATTTACAGGACAAAAAGCAATAAAGAATGGAACAGAATAGAACAAAGATTAACAAAGAGAGATTACTCAAAGCTTTAGAAAGTTCATTAGGAGTAATAACAACTGCTTTAAAAGCAACCGACCTAAGCAGAACAAACTTTTATAAGTGGCTAAAAGAAGATGAGGAATTTGCAGCTAAGGTTGAAGAAATAGAAAACATACAACAAGATTTTATTAAGTCTAAATATTATGAATGTGTAAAGGATAAAGTACCATCAGTTGTAATACACGCTGCAAAGACTAGGTTAGGTTGGAATGAAACAAACAGAGTAGATATAACTTCAGGTGATAAAGCAATTAATATGCCTGTTATAACATTTGTTGAAACTGATACTGAATAAGAAATACAATCCATTATTTTCATCTGACGCTAGGTACTTTATAATTACAGGAGGTAGAGGATCAGGAAAGTCTTTTGCTGCTACAGTTTTTCTTACTTTACTTACAATGACTAAAGGGATAAGAATACTCTTTACTCGTTACACTATGACTTCAGCTCACTTATCAATCATTCCTGAGTTCTTGGAAAAGATAGGGCTTTTAGGATTTGATGATGTATTTAGTATTAATAAATCAGAAGTATTAAATACAAGCAATCAATCAGATATATTATTTAGAGGTATTAGAACCTCAGCAGGAAATCAAACAGCAAGTCTAAAGTCATTACAGGGAATAAGCACTTGGGTATTAGATGAAGCTGAGGAATTAGTTGATGAGAATATCTTTGATACAATTGATTTAAGTATTAGGGAAAAGAATATACACAATAGAGTAGTATTAATATTAAACCCTGTAACTAAAGAGCATTGGATATATAAAAGGTTTTTTGAGGACAAAGGTGTAGAAGGTGGTTTTAATGGCTTTAAGGACAATGTATGCTATATACATACTAACTACCTAGACAATATAGAAAACCTCTCACAGAGCTTCCTAGAGCGTATTAAGAGTATAAAGCACAGGAACTTTAAAAAGTATCAGCACAAAATCTTAGGAGGGTGGTTGGATAAAGCAGAAGGAGTTGTCTTTGAGAATTGGAGTATAGGTGAATTTAATCCTGATGGACTACAGACTTCTTGTGGAATGGACTTTGGTTTTAGTGTAGACCCTGATAGCTTAACAGAAGTAGCTATTGATAAAAAGAAGCGTAAGATATATTTAAAAGAACATATCTATAAGAACGGATTGAAGTCAAATGAGTTGGCTCAAATTATATTAGACAAAGTAGGTGATAAACTTATCATAGCAGATTCAGCAGAACCAAGACTAATTGCAGACCTTAAACATTTAGGAGTAAACATAAAACCTGTAAAAAAAGGAACTGTTGAAAGTGGGATAACTCGTATGCAAGACTATGAATTAATTATAACTCCTGAGAGTACAAACATAGCCAAAGAGCTAAATAATTATATATACGCTGATAAGGGTTCTAAACTTTATGTAGATAATTACAATCACGCAATTGATGGTGTTCGTTACAATGTAATTTTTCACTTAGACAATCCAAACTCAGGTCGTTATTTTGTGCAGTAAACTAAAAACAATAAAATTCTATTATATAGTATGAAAGTCAAAATAAAAAAGGAAGGTAAGCAAGAAACATTTAATTTGATTGATAGTTGGTCAGATGTAACTCTTGAAAAGTGGGCAGAACTTATAGCTTTAGAAGAAACAACAAAAAGTGAAGAAGCTTTTGAAACTATAACTTCAATGTCAGATATTCCTAGAAAATTAGTATCGCAACTTTCATTAGGTGATGTAGTTGGTATTATGGGTAAAATATCAGAGCTTCAAGCAAAGGCAGATACAACTCTTAAAAACCTAATTGAAATTGATGGTGTAGAGTATGGCTTCCACCCTGACTTATCAGATATTACTTTAGGTGAATTTGCTGACTTAGAGGTTATGATAAAAGATGGTATAGAAAATAACTTAGCTGAAATAATGGCAATATTGTACAGACCTGTAGTAGAAAAGAAAAAAGGACTTTATTCAATACAAGCGTATGATGGAGATTTACGGCTTAGGGCAGGAGAAATGCAACAGATGAAAGCAGAAGATGTACAGGGTGCGTTGGTTTTTTTTTGGCATTTCGTGAAAAAACTATTGCTGACTATGCCATCATATTTAATGGAACAGACGGAGAAGATAGTGGAGGAAACGCAGACGAGGACTTTGCAAACAAATGGTCTTGGTTCGGTGTAATGTATAGACTAACAAATGGTGAAATAGTAAACTTAGAAAAAATAACAAAACTCAATCTTTATGAGTGCTTAACTTGGTTGAGTTATGAAACAGATTTGAACGATACTAAAACAGTAAATAGAAATGATTAACAATAAAACATATCAGAATGTAATTGATGTAATTGCAGAGCTAGGAGATAAGCACCAACAAATAGCAACAGTAACAACAGGCGATATTTATGATGTAGACTTGGAAAAGAATACAAAATATCCTTTAATGCACATCAATCCAACAAGCGTTCAAGCTAATGAAAGTTCTTTAACATTTAACTTTCAGATCTTTATAATGGATTTAGTAAGTATAAAAGATGATTGGACTACTTCAACAGCAGTTAATAAAACAAATGAAAAAGAAGTATTGTCAGATTGCCTTAGTAATTCAGTTGATATAATAGGAATGTTAAGACATAGTAAATACCAATCACAAGCTATGGACGATATTAATGTACCTATCTATTTCAGTTCAGTAGGAGAAACTTTAAATCCTTTTACAGAACGATTTGACAATGATGTAACAGGTTTTGTATTCTCAATTTCAGTAGAAGCTGAGAATGACTTTCAGACTTGCACAATACCTGTAGTTTAAATAAAATATTAAGATATGAAATATGATGAATTATTAGATAAGTTAGAAGAAATAAGTGTAAAGCTAGAAACTTACAATGATTATCCAAAAAGTGCTACTAACAATGCTAAAAGAGCTAGGAAATGGAAAGAGGAAAATGGAAGTGATTGTGGAACAAGAGTTGGTTGGACAAGAAGCGCACAATTAGCAAATAGAGAAAATATAAGTAGAGACACTATTGCTCGTATGGCATCATTTAAAAGACACCAACAGCATAAAGACGTACCTTACTCAGAAGGTTGTGGTGGTATAATGTGGGATGCTTGGGGTGGTACATCAGGAATAGAATGGGCAATTAATAAATTAAAACAAATAAATAAAAAATAAAATGGCAGATTTAACAGTAACAGTAACCGAAAGTATTATTTTAAATAATGCAAAAAGAGGTTCAACAAACACACTAACTGTATCAGATATTACAGATACTTTTGAAAGATTAGTAACTTGTCCTCATTCTCAAACAACTACAATAGCAACATTCAACAGTAATGTATATGGTAGTGCAGGAGCTTTAGACTTACAAAATTGTAAGTATATTAGAGTAACAAACCTAAGCACAACAGGAGTTTTGGATATAGCAATTGTAACAGAAAATACTAACTATCAAGTTGTAATGACAGGAGGAACTTCACATATCTTATGTCAAGCAGATACAGCAGTAATAGCAGAAGCAGATACAACACCTAACTTCCCTACATTAGAAGATATAACAAGTATTCAAGTTAAGCCAAGAGCTTCTGAAGATTGTGATGTAGAAATCTTTGTTGCTAGTGTATAATGAAGAACTTAGAACGCTATCTAAATAGTTTTGGTAAACAAGTAGTCAATCGTGCTAAGGGAAACCTTAAAAGGAGAGATAAAGTTGTTACAGGTAAGCTATTAAATAGTGTTAAGTACAATGTAGTAAAAACACAAGAAGGATATAGTGTAGAGTTCAGTATGCTAGACTATGGAAAGTTTATTGACAAAGGAGTTTCAGGAACAAAAAAGAAAAGAAGTTTTGTAGATTATAAAGGGCAGAAAAAGACATCACCTTTTAGCTATGGTAAAACAAGAGATGGAGGATTAACTAAAGGTCTTGACCAATGGATTGTAAGAAGGGGTATTGCACCTCGTGATGCTAAAGGGAAGTTCTTGTCTAGGAAGTCTTTAAAGTTCCTTATAGCTCGTAAGATTTACTTATACGGAAAGCAAGGTATAAGCTTTTTTCAAAAACCTTTAGGTCTTGGATTAAAACAATTTGGAAGTGAAATGTTAAAAAGCGTGAAAGAAGATATAATAGAAAATTTAACAACAGTAAAATAAAAAAAATGGCATTACAATTACAACAGAAACCTCTTTACAACACAGTAGCAGCAGAGCAAGATATTATATTTGTAATAAAGGAAGATACAACAATAGTTGCTGATAAATCAAAAGTAAAATATGTAGCTTATGTAAATGTTTATAGTGATAGTGCTACACCCGTTCAGATAGGAGTTTTTAAAACTACACCCAATGCAGCACAAGTAGGTATATTTGATTTCAGTACAATTCTTAAAAATTATGTAACTCCTGATTTTACAGGTACAGACGCAGGTGGTGTTATTTCTACTTTTAAAGGTGCTGCTTATAGTAGTACAAATTATCATAGTCTACATACAGTAGATAAATCTGCTTTAGGTGTTAATTCAGTAAAGTGGTTTCAAATAGATTTTGCAATAGAGTACGAAGGAGCAGACGCAGCTTTTCCAAACTTTGTAGCAGAAGATGCTTCTATGAGTCTAAGTACTCAGCAGTATATTTTATACAATGGAGTTGTAGATTATATAGATGTATTAACAACAAGTGGTAGTAATTTTGGTTACGATTTAGACGCAGCAGGATATACAACAGTAGGTCTAGTAACAGGAGTTAGTGGAGGTGCTTTATCAGACGCACCTTTAACGCAATATGTTAGAATAACTGATTATGGAACTTTGCCGTTCTTATCAGATTTAGATATTTTTTCTTCTTTTATTTGTCCTAAAATTGTAAATGCTGAGGTGGAAATGTTTAATAGCTCAGGAGCAAGTTTAGGAACATTTGATGTAGCTGTTACAAGTTCAGCAACAGCTACTTTGTCTATGAATAAAATAGTTTTTATTGGTTGCTTCCCTGCAAACTTTACAGGAGCAGGTTATTCTGCTTGGAATACAAATAAAGCTAATGTATCTTATTATACTGTTAAAACTGAAAGTGCTTCTACAACAATTGGACAAACATATAGATTTAATGTAATATGTGATGACGCAAGAGGTTATGAGGGTATCAGATTAACTTGGCTGAACAAACACGGAACTTGGGATTACTATACATTCAATAAAAAGTCAGTTAGAAGTCTTAGTACTAATAGAAAAACTTATACTCAACTTAGTGGTACTTGGAATGAAGCTACATATAAATTACACGGCTCTAGTGGAGGTCGTAAGAATTATAAAGTAGACACAAAAGAGAAAATAAAAATGAATACAGATTATATTTCACAAGACGAATCTGTTTGGCTAGAGCAACTAATAAACAGTCCTGAAGTTTATATTTTAAATGGCTATCAATCAGATGTAGGTGGTACTTTAAGAAGATATGTGCAGCCTGTAACCCTAACAACTTCAAGTCATACTAGAAAGACAATAGCAAATGATAAACTAATTCAATATACTTTTGAAGTAGAAAGAACTAAGAACCAAAGAACACAGTCTGTATAATGAGCGTACAATTAATAATAGCACCACAAAGTACACCTGATGTAACTAGCACGACAACTACAACGCTTGGAACAACTAATTATGTTGTAGATGGTTTAAATTTCAATTCTATTCCTTCTTCAAATTTAGAACAAAACTCACCTGCTTTTAGCTTTCTTCCAAGTAATCTTATGACGCCTAACACTTGGTTTAGGTATATAAATCCTGCTACATACACACAGCCAACAGCTCCTGCTCAAATTGGAAATAAACTTTATATTTACAATGCAGATTACACAACAGGAAGTCAGCCGTATGGAGGTGTTTATCAGCGTATTATAGGTCTTACTAATCAAACTGTTTATAGATTAACAATAAATTTTACTCCTAATGCGTCATCACACTTTGGTCGCTTATATATTAAGGTAATGAAAAAAGTAGGTGTTAATTTATGGTTTGAAGCAGCTCCTACAGCTGAAGCTTTTTATAACACAACTGTAAAAGAAATTGAATGGAACTCAAATTATGGAGATGAGTTTATTATTCACTTACATTATGTAGATACTTTTGACCCACACATCAATCCTGCTGTGCCTATTGTAATAGATAACATATCTGTAAATGAAGTTATCACCACAACAACAGAAGGTTTTTCGCCTTATGAGTTACTAAGTCAGGAAATTCTAGATCTTTACGAAGATGAAACGATACCTTTAACTTTAAGCGTTGATGATTTTAAAGATGTAGCTACTAAAACTCAATCTTACTCAAAAGCGTTTCATTTACCTGCTACTAAAAAGAATAATAGAATATTTGGGAATTTATTTGAAGTTACAAAAGCATCAGGAGCTTATACTTTTAATCCTTATAAAAAAACATCTGTAATGTTGAAGGAAAATGGCTTTATAGTCTTTGAAGGATTTTTAAAACTAATTGATATTGTAGATAAAAAAGGTGAAATAAGTTATAATGTAAACTTGTACTCAGATTCAGTAGCACTTATGGACGCTATGAAAGACTTGACATTTGCAGACTTAAATCTTTCAGAATTAGACCATACTTATAATTTAACTTCAATAGAAGCAAGTCAAACAGGTGCTTTGCCTTTATTAAACCCATTACAAGCTGATAGTTTTGCAGGAGCAGCAGGTGATACTACTACTTCTGTTTTAAAGTACCCGTTTTTAAATTGGGCAGGTAGCATTAGAAGAAATGCAACATCAGCACAAGTGAGTGATGGAGCAACATCAGGTAGACCGTCTTTAAAAAGACTAGAAGATGGATTTAGACCTTTTATAAATGTCAAGTATTTAGTAGATAATATATTTAAAGATGCAGGATTTACATACTCATCTGCATTTTTTGACAGTTCATATTTCAGTAATTTATTTATGGACTTTAATTGGGGTGAAGAACCAAATGGTTCAGCACCTTTAAGAAATGATTTTACAAGAAGAAAGTCAGACACTTCAGCTTCACTAACATATATTGCTCAATCGCCTTCTTGGACAAATGTACCTGTAAGCTTACCATTAACAACAGGTGCAGGAGGTGGTAGTACTGCTTTGTGGAATAATAGTTGGTATGGACTACAATCTGATGTAAACAACTTAGCAGTTACAGGTAGTTATAAAATAGAATTGAAAAATAAAGGTGGTACAAATGTAGATACTTGGACATCTACAGTAAGAGTATGTAAATTCAATTCAAATAATAGTGTTTTAGAGGTGTTTGAAGAACAATCCTTATCTATAGATCCGGGAGATACGGCAGATATGACAGGAACTTATGAAACTGTATTAAATAATGGTGATTATATACAAATGGAAGCAAGAACCTACAATAGTGATGGTGATATGTATATTTCAGATAACGGGTATAGTTATTTAACTTGTTATTACAACAATAACGCAGTACAAGTTCCTACTCTATTAGACGCAGCAAGAGGTGAAATGGTACAATGGGATTTCTTAAAAGGATTATTTACAATGTTTAACCTTATAACACTACAAGATAAACAAAACCCTTCTAACATACTTATAGAGCCTTATAATGATGTGTTTAGTGATGATGTTACTACATTAGATTGGACGCATAAAGTAGATGTTTCAGATATTAAATTAAAAGCATTAGATTTAAAAAAGAGGGTTGTTTTCAAATATGAAGAAGATGAGGACGATTATCCTTTTGGAGTTTATAAATTAGCTACAGGAGGTTATTTATACGGAAGTTTAATACTTGATTCATCACAGTTAGATTTATTGTCAGGTGAAGATGAGGTTATTGCTAGTCCTTTTGCTGCTACAATTATGAAAGACTTGTTTGATGATACACCTGAATTAACAATACCTTCTATTTATGGTTCAAATGAAGAAGTTACTGAATTTGGCTCTATTAAAAACCTTCCTAGAATTTTAATTGATACAGGAGTAAATACAGCTTCAGATACTTTTTATGTACCTGCTCAAAACGGAGGCAGTGATTCTAATAAATCTACTTACAGTTTATTTTCTCATACTTCAGCTGTACCTGCTACATCAACAGATGACGATTTAAACTTTGGTGCTTGTCAATTAATAGGTACATCAATGGGAGTCTCACCTTTAAACAATCTTTACTCAACTTACTATGCTAGATACTTTCAGGAGCTTTATAGTCCTGATGTAAAGTCTATGACATTAAAAGTTTTATTAACTCCAAACGATATTGCAAATTTCAATTTCTATGATAAAGTATTTATCAAGAATAGGGAATATAGAGTGGACAAAATAAACTACAAACCAAACGATTTATCAACTGTGGACTTTATACTTATAACATAATGGATTACAAAAAAGGATTTAAAGTAAAACCAAAAGAAACGAATAGACTTGGTGAGGTAACTTTTACTGATGGTACTCACGACTTCCCCCCTAATCAATTACAATGTGAAGCGTATGGCTATAAGTACGATAAGACATTAGGAGTTTGTTCTGCTTTCAAATATAGTAATAAAGTAAATGCACTACTTAATAATAAATCAAACAATGTAAGGGGTGGTGAAGCTTTAGTAGGAACAGAAAACTCACTTTTAAATGGTGAGGGTAATATAACAAAAGGAGATAATCGCAATATTTTAATTACAGGACAAGAAGGTGAAGCGTCAGTAGGGATAAACAACGGCTCAATAGTAGGAGGTAAAATGGGCAAGATAATAAGACAGGGAGAAGTTGTTTTAGGTGGTGGATTCTTTGGAACTCCTGAAGTGTCAGGCTATGCTCAGAGTTCAAAAGTTCAATTAAGTGGATCAACTACTGATAATACAGCTACTAATTTAACAGTACAAAATATAACAAGTGAATTTATTACTTTACAAACAAATAGCATTGTAGGCTATACTGCTTATGTAACAAGATTAGAAACAGGAGGTTCTTCAGGAACGGCAGGGAATTTTAGTTATAGATTGCAAAGAGGAGCTATACAAACAGATAGAAATGGAGCTATAACGATTGATGTAGGAGTTACAAGAAATACTGCAAAAATTGGAGTCAATGGTAGTTTCTCAATTGTAGATAGTACAACAGATGGAATACCTAGTGTAACAATAGAGGTATCAGATAGAAATAATATAAACAACTTATGGTCAGCAACAATTTACTTACACGAATTAAGAACAAATATAGACTTTTAAAATGAGCAAAGAAATAATAGAAGCAGAAATAAAATCAAACATAGGAGAAGTTTCAGAGGGTATTGATAAAGCTACAAAAAGCACCAAGAAATTAGGAAAAGAAACAGAAGGTGTAGGTGAAGCAAGTAAAAAATCAGCAGGTGGAGTTAAGAAATTAACAGTTGGGTTTAAGGCTTTAGCTAAAGCTTCAGGGGTTGTGTTTTTACTAAATAAAGCTTTTGAGATTTTTCAAGAAGTATTAGGTAAAAATCAAAGGGTAGTAGACCTTTTTGGTATTGCTATGGAATCTTTAAGTATAGCATTTAACGACCTGTTTAGTTTCTTATCAGGAAATGTAGGAAAAGTTACAGGTTGGTTTAAAGATATGTTTGAGAATCCTGCTGAAAAAATTAGGGAGCTTGGAGATACTATTAAAGACGCATTTATAGACAGATTTAATCAAGCCTTAGAGGTTATGGGATTAGTTGCTAAATCTTTTGGTCAGTTAATACAAGGAGAATTTAGTGCAGCTTTTGAAACTATAAAAGAAGCAGGAAAAGAAACAGTAGATGTATTTACAGGTGTAGATAAATCTTACGAAGAAGTTGCCAAAACTATTAAAAATTATGTTTCAACAACTATTGAAGCAGCAACAGCAACAATAGAATTAAATAAAGCAGCTGAATTAGCTAAAGTACAAGTTCAGGGGTTGATTGAAGAATACGATAGACAAGCTGAAAAACTTAGACAGGTAAGAGATGATGAAACTAAAACTTTTGCAGAAAGAATAGAAGCAAATACAAAGTTAGGTGAAGTCCTAAAAGAGCAGGGAGTTGAAATGCAGAAACTAGTTGATATACAAGTTAATGCAGCACAAGTTGAATTTAATAAAAACCAAAGTCAAGAAAACCTTATAGCTTTAACAGAAGCTCTTAATGAAAGAAAAGCAGTAGAAGCACAAATAACAGGATTTCAGTCAGAGCAACTTACTAATCAAGTATCATTAGAAAAAGAATTAGGAGAAACAAAAAGAGAATTGTTGTTAAGTGGATTAGAGGGTTTGGCTTTAGAATTAGCAGAACTTCAAACAGCTTATGACTTAAAAATAGAAATGGCTCGTAAAGCAGGTGAAGATACAACTGCTATTACTGAAAAGTTTGAAAGCGACCAATCAGCAATTAAAAAGAAGTACGAAAAGGAAAAAGAAACTTGGGCTAAAATGTCATCTGAAGCTCAATTAGATATTATGAGCCAAACGGCAGGAAATATGGTCAAGATATTAGGTGAAGAAACAGCAGCAGGTAAAGCTATGGCTGTTACACAAGCTACAATAGATACTTATAAAGGTGCTACAGCAGCTTATGCTTCTATGGCAGGTATTCCTGTAGTAGGTCCTGTTTTAGGTGGTGTTGCAGCAGGAGCAGCTATTGCTTCAGGTTTAGCTAATGTAAAAGCTATTTTAGCAACAGATGGAGGAGGTGGTTCTGCTCCAAGTGGTGGCTCTGTACCTACAGCGGGAGCTTCTGCACCTGCACCTGAGATGATGTCAGGAGCATTTGAATTAGGAGGTGGTCAAGCACCTGAGCCTGTTAAAGCATTTGTAGTAACAGATGAAATGTCAAACAGTCAAGACCAATTAGCAAATATTAGAAGAAGGGCAACAATCTAAAATCAAATAAAGCAATAAATAATCTATTATATAATAGAACCTTAATTACAACCTTAAATTAAAATTATGAACAAGCCAACACCAATAGGAAAGAAAACATTTGCAGAATACGAAAAAGAAGTAAACGAATTTAACTTAAGTAAAGTTGAAAGAATTGAGTTAGATATGCTTCAAGACTTAAAAAAAATTGTAATAACAGCAGCCGATTTTTCATCAGAAGCTCAAAGACAATACAATACAGTTGTTAAAGCAGCAACAGAAGCAAGAAGTGCAAGTAAATCAGGAGAAAAGTGGCTAAAAAAAGTAATAGACGAAATGGCAAAAGTTCAAAGAGCAGCAAAAGAATTAGGGGTAGATGTTCCTAATGATATTGAAAGACTTTATAAAACGGCTTTAAGTTCAGGAGAAACAATAAGAGAGATTTTAAAAGCAACTTCTTCTATAAAATAGTATATTTGTAAAAAATATATTATGAAACCATTTACAGAAGAAACGATTGATACAATAATTAGAATAGGAGGTAACGGAACTTTAGAACATTTAATATGAAAAAGAAAACAAGTATCGTAGAGCTAGTAATAAGTGATGAAAACGAAGCATTAACAATTGACGCAATTAGTTTAGTTACTTCACCTGCAATAGAACAAGACTTTGTTTATTTCTCAAAAGAGAAGAACAATTTAACTTTTGCAAAGGTAGATGAAGAAAAAAGAGAATTAATTTCTCCTGCTTTGATTCCTAACAAACAAATATTCCGATATGACCCTAATACTGATAGTGAATATTATGTTTACTTTTCTAAAGAAACTGTAAAAAAGGCTTCACATTTATATTTAAAACATAACAATCACCATAAAGCAACTGAGCAACATACTGATAGAGTTTCAGGAGTTCTTACAATTGAAAGTTGGATTAAGGAAGGTGAACAAGATAAGTCTAATTTATACGGCTTTGACTTGCCAATCGGCACTTGGTTCGTGAAAATGAAAATTGAAAATGATGAGGTTTGGAGCAAAATTAAAGATGGAACTTTGAAAGGTCTTTCAATTGAAGGCTACTTTACTAATAAATTTGAACAAATGAACAAGAAACAACCAACACAAGAACAAATACTAAGTGCTTTAAACGAGCTAATAAGAGAAAACAAAACTGAACTAAAGGCTGAGAAGGTTGAGTTGGGAGTTGCTGATGATTTAAAAAATATAGTTAGTGACGCTAAAAGAATAATTGGCTTACAAGAGGACGGTTTTAAATGGGGAGAAAAAGCAGAAACTCAATTTAAAGAAGTAAAAAAAGTAATTTCTGATGCAGAAGGAATTACTAGAGGTGCTATAAGACAAGCAGGTACATTGAAGAAAGAAAGTGATAAAATCTTGAATAAAATAGAGGTTCAAGCAAAAGAATTAGGAGTACCTGTAAATGATGTGAAAGGATATAATGAAGCAAATAAATTGATTAATGAAATGTTTGAAAATCAAAATGCTTTAAATGGTTGGAATGAAATGTTAAAGAAAATACTGTAAACCTAATAAAATCTAAAAATCAAACAAACTAAATATTAATCTATTATATACTATGGAACTAAAAGAACAAATCTTAAAAGCACTCGGACTTTCTTCAGAAGTAAAGTTTGAAGTACAAGCAAAATTAGTGGACGGAACTATTATCGTATCAACAGCAGATGCTTTAGCTGAGGGTGTAGATATTTCAGTTTTAACTGAGGACGGAACGACTATTGAACTACCAATCGGTGAGTATGAAACAGAAGATGGTGTAACTTTTGTAGTTGAAGAAGCAGGTGTTATTGCTACAGTTGGTGAAGCTGAAGTAGTTGAAGAAGAAGAAGCTCCTGCTGAAGAAGAAGTAGTTGAAGCAGCTGAAGAAGTAGAAGCAAAGGAAGAAGAAGAAACATCTAAATATGAAGCATTAGAAAAAAGAATTGAGTATTTAGAAAGTGTTATTGAAGAAATGAAAGGAGGTGCAGAAGGAGAAGAAGAATTGTCAGAAGAAACTACTGAAGTAGAAACTACTGAGCCTTCAGAAAACCCTAGAACAGTAACAACTAAGACTACAGAAGTAGTTGAATTTTCAGTAGAAGAATTAAAAGCTGAGAATGAAAAATTAAAAGAAGAATTAGCTAAGAAACCTGCTGATACATCTTTAAATACAAATAAATTCAGCTCAGAAAAGAGAACACTATCTAAGCAAGATTTAAGAAGAATGACAAAACAAGAGAAATACTTGTATAACTTATATAATAATTAAAAAATAAAAAAAAATGGCTTTAACAACAAATTCGAACTATTCGGGTAAAAGCGCAGGGTTCTATGTATCTCAAGCGTTAAGACAAGCTACTTCTATGGAGTACTTGACAATGATTGAAAATATCAAATTTAAAAGTAATATACAGAAGATGAATGCAACAGGTATGGTAATGGCAGCGTCTTGTAATTTTACAGGAGCAGGTACATTAGCTCTTACAGAAAATGTGCTTACACCTTCTAATAGACAAATCAATACAGATTTATGCAAGGGCGACTTGTTAGATTCTTGGGAAGCAATGCAAATGAGAGCAGGAGCAGGCGCACCACCACCTGCAAGTTTTGATGACTATGTAATTTCTTATTTAGCTGATATTATTGCAGATGATACAGAAAACACTATATGGAATGGAGATACAGCAGCACCAAATGCAGCAGGAGAATGGGCAGGTTTTGTAACTTCGGCAGCAGCAGTTGGAATTTTAGTTGCAGATGCAACAGTTAATGATGTAGCTAACGCAGGGGGTGCAGGTACTGCTTATGACGCTACTAATATTATCGCTAACTTACAAGCGTGTACAGCAGCTATTCCTACAGCAGTATATACAAAAGAAGATTTATATATCTATATGAGTCCAAAATCTTACAGATTATACATTTCTGCTATTTCTACTTTAGGATATGTAAACGCTTATTCTATGAACAGAGATTATGACGCTGTATTTGAAGGAATAAAAATTGCCGTTTGTACAGGAATGTCTAATGATGTTTTAGTAGCAGCAGAAAAATCTAATTTATTCTTTGGAACTGACCTTTTAGGTGACCAAACTAGTATCAGATTAATGGATATGAGTACTCTTGATGGGAGCGACAATATTCGTGTAGTTGCTAAATATTCAGGGGGTGTACAAGTAGGTATTGGAGCTGATACAGTATTAGTATCATAATAAAACAAATAAACGGGAGTGGTGTAAAAACCATTCCCTTAACCTTTTAAAATAAAAAAAATGGCGTGTACAGTAATTACAAAAGGTAGAGGGCTTGATTGCTCTAGATCATTAGGAGGTGTAAAAAATGTTTTTTTTGGTGTTTATGATGAATTTGATGCACCTACAGATGGAACAGGAATAGTAGTAGCTTCAGGGCAAGTAACAGATATTGAAATGGCAGATAAGAGACTTTACAGATATTCTTTACCAAAAGGAACTGCAAGTGTTACTGAAACAATAAACGGCGATACAACCGCAGGAACGATATACTACACTCCTTCTATTACAATTCAATTAAACAAATTGACAAAAGAAGATCAGAACGAATTAAAAGCATTAGCACAATCTAAGCTTGTCGTTTTTGCAGAATTAAATCAAAGATTAGCAAGTGGAAATAATGTTATTCTTGCATTAGGTGTTAAGAATGGTATGCACTTGAACGCAGGTACAAACGCTTCAGGAGCAGCTTGGGCAGACAGGAATGGTTACGAATGGACACTTGACGGAATGGAGCAAGAGCCAATGAGTTTAGTTGCTGACTACACTACAACACCATTTGACAATGCAGCATTTACAATGGGAGCTATCGTTACTTCTTAGTAGTCTTTATCATATTTTCTTGATTGGGGTGGGCTTTTGCTCACCTTTTTCTTTTTAATACTAACTGAATACAAATAAATTCAACTCTTTTCTATTATATAGTAGAATGATACAATTAAATTACAAAGACGCTACTTATTCATTTAATGTAACAACAGAAGATGTAAGAATAGATACATCTGTGCCTAGAACACAAATAAGGCACTTGTTTAAGTTTACAAATGATATGGACGGAGGTGTTAAATATGCTTATGGTCGTAGTGAAACTATAAGAGATAGATACACAAATATTACACTAAGACATAACACTACTGAAAATATAGTTGAGGGTTCAATAAATTTCTTACCTAATGGTTATTGGAAATACGAAGTTTACGAAGTTAGTTTTAATGGAGCTTCAGTTGTTATATCTGATACAACAGTTCCTAAAAGCGAAACAGGTACAGCTTCTGACCAATCAGGAGTTTATGGTACAATAAAAGGTTGTGTTGAAATAGGTAAATTATTTGTAACAGAAAAATCAGGAGAAGAACAAGTTAGATATACACAAAGGCAAGAAGCGAGTGGAACGAATTACATATATTACGGACAATAAAAAATAAAAAATGGCAATAGAAAATGTACAACAATTATTAACTGAGCAACTAGGTAAAAATGGTGGCACAGAAATATTCACAACAGCAGCTCAAACAAGTAAAGATTGGTATTGTATTCACTTCCCTGTTGAAAGTGTAGTAGCTTCAATAACAGTAGCAGACGCAACAGGTGAAGCAGCTTTACAAACGACTTTACCTGCGGGAACTGTTTTGTTTATGAATGTAACTGCAATCACTTTAACAAGTGGTGTTGGTATAGGGTATAAAGAATAAGAAATGTTAGCACTTAAATTAGGAATGAGTATAGGGGGTTCTAACAGACCTATGGGTGGTTGGACACCTGATAGTGAAGGTGCTGATTTAGTCGCTTGGTATAAAAACAAAGAAGGAATTACTTTAAATGGCTCAGATGTTTCTGCTTGGGCTGATAGTTCTTCTAATAGTTTTGATATGGTACAAGCTACAGTAAACAAACAACCTGCTTATAATTCAGGGGATATAGAATTTACAGCAGCCGATACTCAAAATTTGCAGTCTGCTAGTGATATTACATTAAGTGGTGCTTTTACTGTTGGTATAAAGTTACAGCCTGACGCACTTAATTTAGCTGTAATTGGTTCTAACGACCAACCTGCTGAATTTTTAAAAATTATGACTTCAGAAGCTTTAAGAGTATCAACAGATGGTAGCTTAGTTGATTTGTCTTTAGATGAAGGAACTTTTATTGCAGATATAAATTTAGTTCTTACAAGAAACGCATCTAACTTAATTACTCTTTA
>Ga0098060_1000328_pt1 | contig 22540 bp, 22 predicted proteins | sample 21_taG_FD_77063 | JGI IMG/M metagenome (GOLD analysis project Ga0098060, IMG submission 77063) | Marine viral communities from the Subarctic Pacific Ocean - 21_ETSP_OMZ_AT15319 metaG | ecosystem: Environmental > Aquatic > Marine > Oceanic | place: Pacific Ocean | collected 2015-01-19 | reverse complement strand
TTCAGTTCAAGTATGTTTCTTATCCAACAGTAGCACATGGAGACTCCAATATAACTGGATATCCTGAAACTGCAGAATACCCTATTGTCCTAGGAGCGTGTGTAAAGCACTTAGCTCAATCAATGGCAGATGCAGTAGATAATGAAGATATGGAAATAGCCCAAGGCGTAAAGCTACAGATGGACACTATCAATGGATTGTATCAACAGGAAATGCAAAGACTAAGTGGATTAAAATGACACAACAGCAATTACACGAACTAATACGAGTACATCATCCTGACATGAAAGAGGGTGAGATACGATTAAGACTTAATAACGCTATGAAAGAATTCTGTCGTAAAACAAGAGTACTGAAAGGTGCTTTTCAGTTTGATACAGTAGCCAACCAAAGATACTATGGTCTTGATTCTAAGATCATAGAAATAAACTCTGTTGACTACGATGGTAAAGAAATTAAAAGATTAATAGGTAAGCCAGAAGAGAGAGATTTAATATGAAAGTGTATTGGCTGGATAGAGAGTCTATTGGCGTGGCAGAAACTTCTGATGGGAAAAACTTTACTAGCCCAGATGAAGTAAAAGTTGTTACCATATTTTGTACAAAAGAAGATGAAGTTTTTGAAGCTAATGATGCTACAGATACAGGTATTGGTATGCTAGAAAGCCCTATATTACCAGATGAATTTCATGAAGCATTAGCATATAAAGTAATCCAACAAGGATACGAAAGAAAGCCAGAGCAATTAGCCTTAGCCCAATATTTTAAAGCACAGTTTGAAGAAATGGTTTCAGAAGCTAAGAAATCATCAAATAAAGATTTTGATGGCAGTACGATAAGAATCATGGGACATGAATATTAATGGCTGGTGAGATCAAAAATAAGTCAAGAATTATGTCTTCATATGGCCCTAGTTCTTGGACAGTTACAGATATAATCTGGGGTGTATCTAATAATGGGCCTTGGCAACCTAAGATTCCTGTGGTCATAAGAAGCCAAGTTAAAAACGTAAGAAAAGTAGCAAACCCCCCTAAAATTGTAATGAGGAGTATATAGTGGCAGGATTAGCTGATTATCAAATTGCAAGTTCTTATAAAGATTTATTAACAGTACTAGACAATGGGAATCCTAATACAGGACTAGAGGCTACAAAAAAAAGAGTATTAGATGGAGATGGGGTAAGTAGTCCTCTGTTTTTAAGCACTACTGCAGTTGAGATCGCAGGAGATCTTACAGTTACAGGTACAATTAATAATGCAGATATGAATACATTATTTAGTACAGATGGGAACATCTCATCTAATCAAGATACATTGAACTTTAAGTCAGGTTCAACTACGATGCTTAACCTTAAAAGCGATGGTACTTTTAGGTTAAATAGCGTAAGTAGTGCACCTAGTAATCCTACAGCAGGAGACTTGGTGAATATTAATGGGCATTTATATATGGCTATATAAGTGCCTACAACTAACAACAATAGGAGAGCATAGATATGGCAACATATAAACAGATTGTAGTTGAAGACTCGACAGGGCATATTGCTCAGGAGGCGGCTTCAGCTACTATATTACGAACAGCAAGAGATTTTTCAATTACGGGAAATGCTACAGCTTCAGCAGTAAGCTTTGATGGTTCTGGAAATGTATCATTAGCATTGACACTAGCTGATAATGTAGTAGAAAATGACGAAATTGCAAATGCATCTATTACTGCCAATCTTTTTCGTGATAAGAATGATGGTGCATTGGGCAATGGAACTTCTGGACAGGTTTTAAAATCAGAAGGAGATGGAACTGTAGGTTGGCTTACACCAAGTGTACCAGAAAATGCAACAATTACTATTACTGCTGGGGATGGTTTAATTACGGGTGGAGACTTCACAACTAACCAAGCTTCAAATGAAAACATTACGCTTACACTAGACCCAAACGTGGCTGGTACAGGTATTAGCCATAGTTCTGGTGTGTTATCTGTAGATGCAACACAGGCTATCACAAACATATCTGGAAACCTAGCGATTGCTGGAAACTTGGTAGTTGATGGTACAACCTTTAGCACAGCTACAGAAACATTAGAGATTGCTGATAACAAGATGTTATTAAACTCTGATTTGTCAGGTTCAACAGCAGTTGATACTGGTATTGTAGCCAATAGGGCAGATGCTACTGGAGACCAGTATAAGCATCTATTCTGGGATGAATCTTTAGGTGCATGGGCAACTGGTTCTGATGATTCAAGTTCTAATTTTCCTTCTACATCTACTGCTTTAATGAGCAATGTAAATAAGAATGGAACTCCTGGGGCAAGTGACACAGAAGCACCAGTAGGTGGATTAGTATACGATACATCTGGTACTGAGATTTACCTAAGAACAGCTTAATTGTCTAAGTATAGTAAAAACAAAGAAGTAACAAGTGTTCCTAAACCTCCAGTTGATCTGGGGGTTAGGGACACAGACTTCATATTAAAATTATTGAGTAGGTCAACTTTTGAGGGGCATGAAATTGAACAAGCATATCTAGTAATACAGAAGCTAGGTGAACTACATAGGAGGAATCTTGAAAGTTGAATTGGATTTACAAAATTTACATATAATTATACAAGCATTGAATGGTGCCACAATTAAAGGTGCAGATGCTGTTGTCTTTGGACAGGTTCTAGAAAAACTGACAAAGGCGTTTGAAAAGGAACAAGCTAAAGATGGCAACGTATAAAAAGTTAATAATATCATCAGATAATGTATCTGAATTAACTAATGATGCTGGATATCTGACATCAGCTCCAACAGGCACAGCATTAACAAATCTTAGAAGTGCAATATTTGATGTATCTGGTGGTGGAGACAGTATAGGCACTACGGATGGTCAGAATTTTCATATTAAAACAAATAGTACATATAGAATCTCTATTACAAGTGCTGGTGTAATTAGTCTGCTTGGAGTTACAAAAGTAGCTTCAACAATGCAGTTTGATGGAAACCAAACAATAGAAACAGTTGGTGGTTCTGATTCATTATATATTAATCCACAAGCTAATTTACATTTAGGAACAGCTTCAACTGACCATACATACATTGGTGCTAGTGGTAGAAATGTAACAATTAATGCTACGACAACTGCTATTGGTGGTACTACCAATATTAGTGGTGCTTTAAATGTATCAAACACTACAGCATTTTTATATGTAGGGGATGCATCATCGAACAACGATGGTACTTGGGATACTAACCTTATGATGGATTCTCATCATAATTCAAGATTAAGAATTGAGCAAAGATATGATAATAAAAATTTAGAGCTCTATGTACATGCTGGTGTTGAACCAACAATTAGAGCAACAGATAGTGCAACAACCTTAAGGTTAGGAGTGGGTAGTAATATATGCTTTGAGATGGATGCCTATAGTAATTATCTAAGAAAAGCTACTTATGTATCAAGCTTAAGAGCTGACAATACAGATGGTAAGATTACTATTTATAATCAAGGATATGGTAGTAAAGGAGATTTATTCGCAAGGAAAGTAGATGCCAGTACTTTTCATGTTACTAATACTACAGCAAATAATACAGATAAAAATGGAGTTATAACACATAGTCAGTATGCCTCAGACACAGAAACTGAAGGCTTTATGTTGATGCAAGGCTTTAGTAATTCATCTACAAATAGAGTTGATATTGGTGGTGGTAATTCTCAACACAATGCTACTGAAGAAATTAAATTTCATACAGCATCAAATTCAACAACTGCTACTGGCACACAGAGAATGGTTATTGATGCTACTGGCAATGTTGGTATTGGTGCAACAAGTATGACAACTGGATTTGCTCCCAACTTAACTATTGAAGGTGGTTCCCCAGCATTATTACTAAGAGATACTACGAGTAGCAATACAGCTACTCAATACTATACAATTTATTCTGCTAATGGAGATATTAAACACTATTTTGACCATGCGAAAAGTTTAAACTTTGCCACAACTACAGATAATCTTGGAACTGGGGAAGAAGTAAAGTTAAAAATAGATGGAGCAACAGGCAATGTAGGTATTGGGACTACAAGTCCTTCAGAAGCTTTACACATTTCATCAAGCGAAGCATCTGCTACGCCTGTTATTTTATTGGAAAATACAAATGCTAATAATTTAGCACCTCAGTTAAACTTTTATAATAATTCTACATCACCAGCAGATGGTGATTATATAGGACAGATAGATTTTGAAGCTAATGATTCAGCTGGAAGGAGAACACAGTATGCTAGAATTATAGCAGAATCTACAGATGTAACTAACGACCTTGAAGATGGTATATTAGACCTAAATGTTATGTACAATAGTACTTTAACAAATGGGTTAAGAATAAGAGGAATGAGTGGTGGTGCTTTTGTTGGTATTGGTACTAGTTCTCCAGCAACAAAACTTCATGTGAAAGGTGCTGGTGAAATACTAAGAATAGAAAATGATACCAATGCTGATGGTAATACCTATATGTCGTTTCACGATACAAGTGCAGTAAAAGGATATTTGGGATATACAGGTGGTTCATCAAACCATTTAAATGTATGGAATGTTGAAAATGCTCATGTAAATATTGCAACAAATAATATTGAAAGAATAACTGTATTAGGTGGAGGAGACGTTGGGATTGGTGATACAAGCCCATCATATAAGCTAGATGTAAATGGAACTGGTAGGTTTGTAGGTGCTGTATCTTTTAATACAAACGTTTATATAGCAAGTGGTGCTAATCTATTTTTAGATGGTGGAAGCAATACCTATATAAAAGAGAATGGTGCAGACACTATGACTTTTACAACTGCTGGTGTTGAAAAAGTTAGAATCACACAAGGTGGTAATGTAGGTATTGGTAGTGGAGCAACAAGTCCTTCAGAAGCTCTTGAAATAAATGCAAGTGGAGCAAACTTAAAGGTAGTATCTGATAATAATGTTTATTTATCTCTGGATACAACACAAACGAATGGAGATGAGTGGCAGATATTTAATGCTAATAGTGGTGCAACATCTACGCTACAATTTAAAAATATAGACCAATCAAAAGTTGTAATGTTGATGGATGAGACAGGCAAAGTAGGTATTGGTACTCCAAGTCCCTCAGTTGACCTTCATGTGAAAGATGCAAGTGGCAATGCTCAAATTTTAGTTGATTCTGATGGTGGTAGTGCATTTGTAGATATTGATGGTCATACAGGGAATGATGCTTATCTTAGACTTATGGAAGCTAATACTGTTAAATGGAGTATTTACAATAGCAACTCTACTGATAGTCTTTTAATTGCAAGTGCATCTGATACTGCAATGACAATAACACAAAGTGGGAATGCTGTTTTTGCTGACAATATATCAAACATTGCAAATTCTTCTACTGGTCAATATTTTACTACAAAACAAAGTGCTTCTGGATGGGCTGTAACTCAATATCAAAGTGATGGTGGGACACCACTCTTCAATGTTGGTCTAGAGTCAGGGAATAATTTTTATTGGTATTCTTACGGAACAACTTCAAGATTAATGGAGTTAGGAAGGACAACTGGTACTCTTAATATCAAAGGTTCAACAAATGCATTACAAATAAATCATCCATCTTTTACATCGCAATATGGCTTTAGAACATTACAAGCTGATAGTGGTAATGCTGGAATACTAACTACTTTTCAAAGTCAACGAGTAAGCACTTGGACAAGTGTTGTTCAAATAGGAAATGGCTCCAATAAAGATAATCCTTCTTTAAGGGTAATGAATGGAGGGGTTATTTTTGATAACGATGTATCTATTGGAACTGACTCCAATGATGCGAATGCAAAATTTCAAATAGAGAGTAGCAATCCAACTACTCAAGATTATATTTTTAGAAATACTCATAGTACTGCACCATCAAGAATTATTGTCAATTCTAATGATACTGGTGTCAATGCACAATTAGTGGCAGATAAAGGCAATAACTTTGCATGGGTAGGTTCCTCATCTGGTGGAACAAACAGAATAGTATTTCCATCTGGAACTAATGGATATTTTGAAGGTGGTAGCTTTGGTATTGGGATTACAACTCCAGCATTATCTTACGGAACAGGATTAAATCTTTCTGATACTAATACTGGAATAAGACTATCAGTAGAAGGTAGTGGTGGATGGGGTTTTATTGAGTATCAAGATGAAGCTGGAACTATTCAATTTATTCAAGGCTATAGAGATACAGATGAGACTTATAGAATTAATGCAAGTAATAGCCTTAGTAACACAGATGGTATAGCAATTTCTAATAGTGGGAAGGTTGGAATAGGTATAGTGCCTACAGGCACTTTAGATGTAAATATCAGCACAGATGCAAGAGGTTCATTTACTGATAATATAGGAGAAATTGGTTCTGGTGTCTTTGCATTACAAGTTACTAATGCCTCTGGAGTTGCTTTAAAACCAATGGGGATTAGAGGAGAAGATATAAGGCTTGTAACTGGTAGTGCTACAAGACTTAAACTTGATGACAACTCCAGAATCTCACTAAGTAATAATGATAGTGGTGGTACAGGAGGAAGAGATAGCACAAGTGGAAATACTATATTTGGATATAGTGCTGGAAATGTAAATAGTGGTGCTGTAAATAACACCTTCATAGGTCATGCTTCAGGAAGTGGCTCTATAGATGGAGGAGACAATAATACTGCTATAGGTGCTGAAACACTACAAGGTTTAACAACTGCATCAAGAAATCAAGCTATTGGTTCATATAGTGGATTTAGCGTTACTACAGGAGATGATAATGTATTAATTGGTAATGATACAGGCTTTGCAATGACAGGAACTTCAGATACAGTTCTTATTGGTCATCAAGCTGGAACTGCGATAAACAATACAGGAGCAGATGGAACAGTTGCTGTAGGCTATCAGTCACTTAAAGGATTGACTTCGGGTGCTGGTAATACAGCAGTAGGATATACGAGTGATAATTATAATCAAACAGGAAGTAATAATACATTTGTAGGCTACCAAGCTGGATTAGGTGCTAGTGGGAATAGCCATAGCTCAAATGTAGGTATTGGGTTTGAGGCTATGAAAAACATCAGAACTGGCTCAGAAAATGTTGCTATTGGTAAAGAAAGTATGGAAGATATTACTTCTGGCTCTGGCAATATTTCTATTGGAACAGAAAGTTTGATGAACTTAACAGATGGAAGCAATAATATTGCAATAGGTAAAGCATCTCTAAATGCTTCTGGTGTCAATCCTAGTAATTCAGTCGCAGTAGGAACTGAAGCGTTAAGATATGCAAGTGGTAGTAATAATGTTGGAGTAGGCTCAAGTGCTGGAAATTCAATCACTACTGGAACAACAAATACTTGTATTGGTCATAGCTCAAATGTAAGTGCTGGTGGCTCAACAAATAGAACTGCATTAGGAAGTGGTGTTACTGTTGGAGGAGACAATACAGTAGTTCTTGGTAACTCTTCTGTAACTGATGTTTATGCAAGTCAAGATGGTGGAGCTTTTCTTCATGCTACAGGAATAAAATTTCCAGCTACACAAAATGCAAGTTCAAGTGCAAATGCTTTTGATGATTACGAAGAAGGTTCGTATACCCCTGTAGTAAGTAATGGAACTACCAATTACACAGCATCTACAGCAGTAGGGTACTATACAAAAATAGGAAATCAAGTTTATGTACAGGTGAGGGTTGTATCAAACCAAGCTGGTTCTGGAGGCACTCTACAAGTAACCCTTCCATTTAATTATAATGGTGCTTCAGATAAATATATCACAGCAGTTCCAAGGTTTGAAAATATTGGTATAAGTGATAGGTGTGTTCAGTTAACGCTAGGGAACTCATCAAGTGGTACAAGTAATATGTTGTTTTTTGGAGAATCAAGAGAGGATAACAGTCAATTAAACACATCTGCTAGTAATTATGCAAGTGATAGCAACTTTCATTTTAACGTTCATTACATAGTAGCCTAAATAAAAAGGAATCATTATGGCTTTAGAAAAAATAGAAAAAGATGAATACGAAGTAAGAGGTGAATACAAAAGTATACAGATTCGTACAAAAGTATCTATCATGGAAGATGGTAAAGAATTGTCTTATCAATACAATAGAAGAGTATTGCAACCAGATGCAGATGTGTCTGTTGAGACAGAAGAAATTAAAGCATTAGCAAGTGCTTTATGGACTGACGATGTAAAGAAAGCATGGTCAGATAGTTTAATTAAATAACAAGGAAAGATAATGGCTGACAAATACACAAAGAAAGCAGTTAGTGAAGCTTCTCCTAATGCAGATGCTTGGAAAGATGCTGTAGTAGAAAAAGAATACACACCTGCTAAAGTAAAAGTAGAAATGTCTTACAGGCAGTTTGAAATGGATATAGAGCGAATGGATGCAAACATTGCAAAGATGCAAGCTGAAAAAGCTGAGAAAGAAGCTGAAATGGCTAAGATTAAAAAAGCTGTAGAAGCATAACAATAAAACAAGTTAGGAGACTAAAATGGCGAAATCTAAAAAAGAAAAAGAAAAGATCGTAACCATTGATGGCATTGATTACAACTTTGATGACATGAATGATGAAGCAAAAGTGTTGGTAAACCACGTTGGGGATTTAGACAACAAGCTTGCTCACTCACGATTTAACTTAGATCAACTTTCCATAGGAAGAGAAGCCTGTATGGAAAAGCTAAACGTAGCTCTTGGGCATGAAGTCCCAGAAGTGGAAGCTGAGATCGCAGGGTAGTAATGAATGAAGACTTCTAGCTGTGTCATGGTATATAAGGAAATTAGATAATGGGGATTTTGAAGTTGTTTACAGTAGCACTACCAAGTGTATTGATTGCTAGTTGCACTAGTGGCTGGTCAGTTGGAGGGTACGAATTAACGCCTAGCGATACTGTAAATACAGTTTTTATTGAAATCTTAGACTCAGATTCTACTGTCCATTGGTATCATGGTGGAATAAATGAAAGCAATAACTGGTGTTATGCTCATAGTGCATGGGAAGATGTGAGAGTGAAGTGAATGGAAAGCCTGACACAGCAAGAAGTTATAGAGGGAGCGTAATTGATGATAATTACGTATTGTCATTAAATATAAAATGGATGGGCCAAATAATGGCCTTGATAGGATGTTTAGTATATGGATACTGGCAAATTGAAACACGCATTAGAACACTTGAAGATAATATCATTGTTGCTAATGAGCAGATTGGGGATTTACTTAGTAAACACATCGTGGAAGAAAGGGCTGAAAGACAAGAGCTGGCAGAGAAAGTAGCCTTTTATGAGAAAGAGTTCAACATTAACCCCCTTAGCTGGGGAAAAAAGAAACGAGGTAAATAGTGGATTTTATGGCTATATACGGAGAGGCAGGGATGATAGGCGTAGTGGGGGCTATGTTTGTATACCTTGTAATCTCCATGTCAAACAAATCAGCTAACCAGCAGGAGCAATTAGAAAGTTTGAAAGTAGAGAATAAAGGACAAAGTGAAACCTTAGAAAACATGGAGGGCATGATTATTAAACTTATAGAAAGATGGAATAAATCAGATGATAAACTTGATAGAAAGTTTGATGGATTGGCAAGAAGTATTAATGAACTGGATTCACAAATCAGTCGTGTAGAAGGCTCTCTTTCAAGAGTCAATGGGAAGCACTAATGGATAGCTTAAAAGTATCAGCAGTATCGTTTGCCAATTATGGCATTCATCTAGCTGAGATAAATATGATATTACAATTGATAGTAGCAATAATGACTATTGTCTATTTAGGAAATAAGATAAGATGGCAAAGGAGAAACAAATGATTAAAGGATTAATGGGAAGCTTGGCAGGGGATTTATTCTCTGATGAAAATAGAGACGAGTTAATAAAAGAAATTAATAAAGATGTAGATATCCCACTATTTAATGAAAAAACAGAAGAAAAGATATTTCTGGCATTATGGAAATTGATTAAAGCATTCTTCTTTAAAAAATTAGGTGTTAGTTAAAGTGCTACTTTAAGTGTTAGGAAGGAAGATGAATTATGCCTAAGTTTGGGAAAAGAAGTAGAGACAGGCTAAGAGGCGTAGATGCCAAATTAGTCAATGTCTTAAATGAAGTTGTAAAGTATTTCGATATAACGGTTATCGAAGGTCTACGGAGTCAAGAACGTCAGAACGAACTCGTTGAGCAAGGAAAGAGCAAGACTAAGTTTGGTAAGCACGTGATGGGAAAGGCAGTTGATATTGCACCATATCCAATAGACTGGAACGCTAGAGATGATTTTCATTATCTTGGGGGGTTCGTTCTTGGCGTAGCAAGTAAACTGGGTGTGAAGATCCGTTGGGGAGGAGACTGGAATGCCAGTTCCCTCTACAAAGGACAACGTACCACCAAGGATAATAGCTTCGATGATTTAGTTCACTTTGAATTACTGGACGATTAATTAGATGATTGGAGTCACTAGTGAAAATAAAAGACACAGTTGTAGTCTTTCCAGACATACATTTCCCAAACCACGATAAGAAGGCATTTGCATGTGCTTTGAATGTTATAAAGGAAGTAAAGCCAACAGCATTCTTATGCATAGGAGACTTTGCTGATGGGGAATCAGTTTCTCATTGGCAATGGGCAAAGAAGAAACGTCCTCCTGTTGAGTATCAGTTACCTGCAATATATAAAGAAATTGCACAGGTTAATGAAGGATTGGATCAGATAGATGAAGTTCTTAAGCAAGTTAAATGTAAAAAGAAAATCATGGCTCAAGGAAACCACGAGCTATGGTTTGATCATTTTGTTACTGAAAATCCGTACCTATCTGATTTGGCTTCGAGGAAAGCATTTAAAATAGATGAACGTGGTTATAAATGGTATCCATATGGAAAAATATTTAAGATACTTGGTTCCAAATTACACGCCTATCATGGTGGGCACTATATGGGAATTGCACATACTAGGACTCATGCATTGCAACTTGGCTGTAATATTATTTATGGACACACACACGATAGTCAGAAATCTATGGTACAACATATTGATGGTGCACACATGGCTTTTTCTTTAGGGTGCCTTACTGATATGACTAAATCATACTTAAAAGGAAGACCTACAAACTGGAGTCATAATGTTGCAGTAGTAGATATCTTTAGTAACAACAATTTTAACATGGTAGTACTGGATATAATAAAAGGTGTTACCTCATTTTGTGGGAAACTAATAAGTGCCTAAACGAATACAAGAAATAAAAAACTTTCATGCAGGTATTATCTCAACTCCTGACGAGGCAGATATACCATTAGATGCATCTCCAGATAGCGTAAACATAGAACCATTAAATGTTGATGGTAGACTAGAAGGAATACCTGAAGATCTAGAAAAGCTTGATGGAGTACGTGCTACTTCTATGGTTAAGATTAATAACGATGGTACATATCATGTAGTCTATTATAACGACTCAACTGATAAATTTAGAAAGATAGATGATCTTCATGGATCTCTTAGTACAGCTGATCTCTCTACTGGTGCTGAGACGTCCATAGATAGCCCTACAATGGTAGTAAATAACAAAGAGGTACATATAGGTACTGGACACGCAAACAAGCCAAAATGGGCAGGTTTTATAGAGAACGATCAATTTGCTTCTACTGCACCAACTACGATACAACTAGCTGATTCAGAGTTAGTGAATCCTTCTGCTTTTGTAGACCTAGTAAAGTTTGTAGAAAAAGATGGATACTTATATGGGGTAGAATTAAATGGAAGCTATATCTATAAGTTTAATATTTCAAATCACACTCTAGTTAGAAAGTCTGAAGAAATATTTACTTCATTAAAAAGCATATGTTTATCTGGTGACAAGAGTCACTTATGGGTATTGGATGAAGAGAGTTCTAAATCAGTTATTAAAAAAGTAGACTTAGCAGATATGGTTGCAGAGTTTACCTTAACTGTTAGTTCTTCTAACCCATCTAACTGGACAGATTTAATAGTAGCTGGTGGTCACATATGGTTTAACTATATAGATCAATCTGATGCAGATGGTTTTGCAGATTCAAATGGACTGTATAGTAGATCAGAAAGTAATTTTATAGCTGGAGCCTCTATTACTGTAGGCAATAGACAGCCAGATAGATCAGATGCTCATTCATTAACTAGCATAGGAACATGGGTTCGTGAATCTGAAGGAGATGAAAGTGGAAATTGGACTTCGTGTACAGTACGATATAAAGTTCCTAGAATAGCTTTATGTGATATTGGAACAACCAATCATGTAGGGTGGGCAGTACAAGTAAGGATCTCTGGAGGAGAAAATAATAAAGCAAGGCTAAGAGTTGCTAATAGTGGAACGCTAGACAGTCAAGCAATTCCTGTTCATAATGCTATTATAGCTGTAAGTGTTTCTGCAGATCACAACTCATACGTAGACAAGCTATGGAAGTTAAATGGTTTTGGTAGCTCTGCTGATAACTTTATGGACTCTGATGGAACTTGGAATGATTACACGAAAAAAATATTTTCTATATCTACTAAAAGATTAAGTGATGGTACAGTTAGGGGATTAATATCATATGGTAATGATGACGAGACTGGTAATACAACAGTTGCAGATATAGGGACATTTGATTACGATACTGCTAATAGTAAAGTAAACTCTATCTCTATAGCTGATGCTAATGAAACTACTGTAGAGCTAGGCAAAGCTTATGCTAGTGCTTATGATAGCGTAGATAAGGCAGGTGCCTTTGAAGGAAAGGCAGGGGGTAGATGGATGGAGTCTTCTACTATGCTTGGTACAGGGTTAGTACCTGCATTGGAATCGAATGTTACCATGACGTTTGAAGAAACTGATATTGATTATGGTGCTGGTAGCTATACAGCAAATTCAAGAATTGGATTTAAGAATGACTCTACACAATTTTATAAAATATCTTATCTGTATGATGGATACCAAGAAGGGCCTTTAAGTGATGAGTTTATATCACAAGTCACTTCTACAGATGGTAAGGGAAATAAGGTTACAGTTGAACTAAGAAACCTGGGGCTACTCAACAGAAGAGTTTCTCATATATGTCTATACAGAGCTGATGCAGAAAATAGAAATAGCAATGTTCAGCCTTCAGGATTTTTCAGGCTAGTAGAGATATCTAAACTAGATGTAAGCTGGAGTTTAATAGACTCTGGAAGTAGTGCATGGTCAGACTTTCGTAGAAAAGTATTTATAGATAGGAATAAAGTAGGTGCTAGTTACGATGCAAGAACTGGTATGTCAGAAGTATTAACTGATATTACTCCTAGTTATTCACTAAGCACGAGTCTTAATAACAGTCACTTTATTGCCAATATTAAACAAGTAACCTTAGGACACCTTAGTAACTACATCCTTAAGTCTAAAGTTTTAAACTTCGATCAGTTTAATTATGTAGAGGACTTCTTAGCTCTACCTACAACTCCTACAGCTATTGCTGGATTCAATGGAAGACTATATGCATTTGACGAGAACAATACATACAGAATAGAACCCAATGGTTTTTACGTAGAAGATGTATACGAAGGCGTAGGATGTATCAATAGTAACTGTGTAGTTGTTACAGAATTTGGAATGTTCTTTGCAGATAGAAATAATATATATAGACATACTGGTCAAAGACCAGAAAGTATTGGAGATGCAATATTAAAAGGCTCAGATGCTGTTTCTGGAGATGAAGATGATTATTCATCAGAAGAATACTACCATAAGCTAGTATCAAGAGGTTACTTGAAGATGGCCTTTGATGGTAAACGGAACGCAGTAATAGTTATTGGTGAAGAAATATTTCAAGGTCAATATTATCGCTACTGGGCTTGGGGGTATTCTCTCAAGAAGGGGAGATGGGATAAATGGAGAATGATTAATGGTGCAGTCTACAATGGAAGCAATAAGCCACTAGCTACTTTGGCTGATAGAGATGGTAATGTCCTTTATAGCGATGGATCCAAATTATGGCAATTTATGGGAGGTACTAACATTAGAACATGGGACTGGAATAGCAAAGAAATAACTGGTGGATACGATACATTAAATAAAAGTTTTATAGAAATCTATATAGGAGGAAATCCTAATCTTGCTTCTACAAAGTTTGATATATACATAGATGGCTTTATTCGATCCAATGAAGGTGCTAGTGATACATACAAGCTTACAGATAAGCTAGGTGGTGGAAAGAAGATCACGTTGTTAAACAAAAAAATTACAGTAGATGATAATGGAACATCTAAGACAATTGAGAATCGTGTAGGAAAAAAGTTACGAATTAAACTTATTGAACAAGATAAAGAAGTGGATTCAATAGGCGTTGTCTATAGACCAATAGGAGTTACAGATGTCAATATCTAAAAAGAAGCCTCCTGCAGTACAGGATCCTCAATTAAGCAGGGCTTTAAAACAAATTTATGATGACCTCAATTCTTTGATTGAGTCAGTCAATAGTAGCGAGGTAACTGTAGAAGATAAATCTTATACAGGTAAAGAAGGAGACATAAGACTCATACGATTAGGTGATGGATCTTATGAAATACAAGGGCGTGCCCAAGAAGGGTGGGTTGCAACAGCAATGAATTTTAAGGAGAAATAATATGCCAGTACCATTAGCATTAATAGGAGCAGGGGTATCAGCTTACGGAGCTGTAAGATCTGCCCAGAATAAGCCTAGGACTTTAAATCAAGATTTTAGTTTTAACTTAGCTACACCAGAGTATTCAGCAAATCCAAATATGTTAGCATCTATTAATAATTTAAATAGTACTGCTGGAAACTTAGGAGAAATGGGTAATACGTTTAATCAGCAGTATCAAGATATGATTGATCCTAATAGTGCATACAATCAAAGCCAAATAGCACAGGCAGGGACACAGGTAGCTGATGCCAATACTACTCAAATGAATAACATTAGGGAAGCAGTTATGGGAACTGGTGGCCCTAAAAACTTATCTAATTTATTAGGGCATGTTCGTAGAAACCAAGGTGCTGAAAGCTTATTAAATGCCACAAATCAAATAAGGCAGAATAGTGTAAATCAAGCAGGACAATTTGGTCAATTGGGAATGAATGCATATGGGCAACAAGGAAATATGTATGCTCAAGCAGGTGGATTAGGAAGTCAGATAGATGCTAGGCAGTTGAATAATGATCAGTTCAATGCACAGAATCAGAACCAGTACAATCAATATCTAAAGACATCACAGTTTAATCAAGATAGTGCTAATGCTCAGAATTCATGGGCACATAAAAATGCTACCAATCAAGCTATTATGGGTGCTGGATCTAGCCTTCTTGGAATGACAGGAAGTATCCCTACTCAAGGCTTAAGTAATATGGCTAGTTCAGCATGGGGTGGAATGCAAAATATGTTTGGTGGAGGAATGCCACAAGGTATGCCAGTAGGTGGTAATAACGATTTAAATTGGAGATAATATATGAGTTTATATGTACCAGCAATGCAAAACGCAAGTTATGCAAATCTAATTTCACAAAGTGGTAGAGATACTGCACGTTCTTTCTTAGATGGAGTTCGTATGCATAATGAGAATAAGCATAAGGCTAAGATGATGGAGAATGAAAAACAGCGTATTGATATCCAAAGACAGACTATGGAAAACAATAGATACTTTCAAGATCAAGCATTAAACATGACTAAGAAGAACTTTCAGGATCAGCAACAAGCTATGCAAAATGAAAGGGATTTAATACGTGGAGTTGTTGACTTTAAAGTTCAAAAGAATAAAGCCCAGCAACAAGTTGCAGAAAAAGCTAATCTATTGCACGATGGCCCTGCAAATGAAAAAGAATCTTTCTGGTTTAAGCCAGACGTACATGGTAAAGATGGATGGGAGTTTTATCAATATCAAACTCCTGCTAAAATGGCTGAAGCTACTTTACGAAAAGAAGGAAAGTTAATAGAGCCTAAAATGGACGAAAGTTTAGTAGGTAAAATTCAAAATAGAGGAGACATAGGACTGTTGGACTATTTGCAACAGACTGGTCAATCGTTAATGAAAGGTTATTTCGGAGAAGAATAAAATGGTAAGTAGAATGGAAATGTTCCAAGACTTGATGAGGCAGTACAGACGTAATCCTGATCAGTTTACAGACGAACAAGCAGAAAAGATTGCAAGAGAAGCTAAAAGATTAGGTATACGTTTTCCAAGGGAAAGCAAATTTGGTAGGAAGCTAGCTTTTGATGCAGTAGATAGTTTGGCATTAGGCATGGTTCCTAATTCATGGAGACCTAAATCTAGAGGTGAAGATACATTTGGTGAAACAGATGCTGATAAATGGGCAGGTAGACTTGGGTTACTTGGTGCTGTTCCTACGCTAGGAGCTGGATGGGCAGGAAGAGGTGCAATGTGGGCTGGTGGTAAAGCAGTAGGTAAAGCAGGGCTTCAAGCAGGTGCTAAAGGAGCAGGCTACGCTAGGAATGTAGGTGGCAAAGTAATGGATAGAGCAAGGTCTGTAAAATGGAGGCCTAACTTTGAAAAGATGGGTGAAGGCGTAGGTAGAGTTAGAAATGCTTTTGATGAAGCAGGAAGTGTTTATAGAAATGCAAGTGCAAAAGGAATTACTTCTATGAACAGAGGCAGAGTAGCTACTGCATATGACAATGCAGTAGATGGGTTTTATAAAGGTATGAATAGAATGTATGCTCCAAGAACTCGTTGGAGACCTAACCAAATACCTTATAGCAACATAGGAGATCAAGGCAGAGTAAGATTCTACGATAGGAGTTTACTAAATACTATTGATCCAGCTACACTATAATAAATGAATCAATACGAAGCCTACAAGGTTAACAGCTTAGTTAACCAGTACAGGGCTAATCCAGATATGTTCAACGATGATCAGTTGGATGAACTGGAACAGCTTGCTGAACAACATCAGATCAGTTTTAAAAGGAGCACAAGTCCTTTTAGCTTAACACGTGCTATGCAACAAGCTAGTGCTGGATTCATAGAAGGATTCACCACACTAGACTTGATGCCTAAAGAACCTAGGAATACAGGTGAGGCTATCTTTAGACAGTTAGGACACCTTGCAGGTTTTGCTCCTAGTATAATGAAGGTTCCTATAGTAGGTATGGCTAAAGCAATAGGTGCATTTACTGGTAAGAAAAGCACAGATATTCTCGCAGGTAAGATCACTAGTTCTGTTATGAATGGTATAGATTTTATTGGACATAAGTCTATACCTATGATTGCTCAAAAGAAATCTCAAGAATTATTCCAAAGAGGTTTGAAAAGATCTGGAGCAGATGCCTTAGACTATATGAAACGTGGAGCTAAGACTAGAGCTATTGCAGACGAAGCTGTTGGTCTAGCAGGTGCATCAGCAGTTTCTAGTATATGGAAAGGGCCAGACGTAATTATAGATTCTTTTATAGGTGGTGCTATAGCAGGTGGAGCCTTTGGTGGTATTGGTAACTTTGCAAACTTATCTAGATTCCATAAAGGAACTCCTGAACAAGTAGAGCACGCAAATAAATTGTTGCGTATGGGACTAGGTTCTGCTGTAACAGGTCTTCCTGCTACTCTTAGAGGCGAGCCTACAGAGATGCAAATCTATGAATACCTATTAGGTGGATTCTTTGGTTACAATGCTAGACCAGTTAAAGAAGTGGAAGCTGGTAAGTATCTATTAAGCAGAAGGTTGCTAACAGAAAGAGATGGTATCCCAGAAACCTTAGATCCTACACGTAGTCCTAGATACAGAGAGCTTAGCAATGAGGCTAAAGAATATTTGCTATTTGATCATCCTGTGCCTAAAGACAGTAAAATGCTTGATGGTAAGCCTAATTCTATGGGTTATGGTGGAACTACTGGTCAAGCGTTAAGATACCTAGAACACTTTTATCCTCACATTAATGCTAAAGCTGAAGCCAAAAGAATACTGGGGAACAATGCTTCTGAATCTCAAATGAGAATATGGTATGGCCAAAAAGCAGGAGACTTATATAAAAATGCAATGGCATCTCGTATTAATGAGCCTACCAAAACAAAGCAGACTAGACCAGATGTGGCAATGGATTTCAATGATCCAGTTGAGATCCCAGATATAAATGTAAATAAGATAGCAAAGAAAATGTTCCCTTCAGTTAAAAATGTATTTACAAGTGAAGGGCATTTAGCTAAAAGAATTATTGAACATAAAGATTCGTCTATTAAAAACAACCAAGTTAATACAGAACAGTTTATTTCTAAGGTAGAAAAAACATTAGATAGAAAGTTAAAAGAACAAGAAAGTCAAGATTTACGAAAGTGGTTTATATCAGAAGCTTCTCCTATGGTAGAATCAGTTTATTTTACTCAAGGGCAGAACCCTGCAGATGTTACCTTAGGTAGAGGTGCACATAAAATTGGTAACAATGGAATTCAAATAGGAGAAAGGCATAACAAGCTCCCTATTGAGCAATTGACTGGTGAAAAGTTTGAAACGATGACACACTTTGTTGATAAGAAAGGCAATGCAGTTAGAATATTAGATCAAAGCCCAGATTACAGTAATGGAAAATTAAATTATAGTCTTAAGCCTGAAATGCAAGAAGGGTTGCACAGGGCTTTATTTGGTGAAGGCAAGTATGTATATGGTGGAGTAAAGTCAAAGAAACAATTACTTATAGCTCCATTAAAAACTAAAGTAGATGGAGTAGAAATCACCAAAGAAATGCTTTGGGATTCTATGTCTAAGATGGGATACGAAGGCCTAACGCCACAGATGGTTAGGTCTCAAATGGAAAAAGCTTATAATTATGGACAAGATGTTAAAGTAGATCTTGCTACAAGACTAGTAGATCAAACTCTATCCAAAAAATCTTTTACAAAAGATATGTACGAACAAATATACGTAAGCAACATACTTCATCATGCAAAGATAAACAATTTACTACCAGAAGGATCTGGAGTTAAAAGATTGCATAAGTTATTTGATGGCAGATATATGACTAATGTAGCAGACTTTAATAAACGTATGCAGTTGTTAGGCAATAAAATGGCATCGCTTGATCCTCAATCATTTGTAGATATAACGCCAGATGGAAATCTTAAAACTATATATATTGATGACATAAAAGATCTTTTGCCACATATGAAATTAGATAAGTGGGCTGACAATAGAAGTTTAAGTGATGGTGGAGTTGTATACAGTCAAAGATTTACAGATAGAGCAATACCTAGCATAGGGTTGCCAAATGCATCTATGTTTAAACCTGTTCATATAGGTAAAGGTGAGGTAGGTACTTTTGCAACTAAGTCGAGTGGACTTAGAGCAACAGATGCATTACAGAAATTTATGAATAGGATTGGAGTAGATGCTATCGTATTGGGTAGTGCATTTAAAATAAAAGGTAATCATAAATATACTCCATTAGAGTACGATGCTAAAACTGGAGAGTATTCTTTAAAAAATGAAACATCTGATCAGGCTAATTTATTTGGGCCTACTCAAGAAGCTTTTATATATAATACTCCTATTAAAAATATTCAGATAAGTACAGGTACGTTTGTTAATAATAAGAAATCTATTTCTGGTGCAGATACTCCTATACAGTTATGGAATCAGTTTGATTATGATCATAAAGGCTTTCAAGAAGCTTTTATGGACTGGACTTCTCAGTCAAGAAAAGGAAGTTTAGAAGGAAAAGTTTTTGCTGAATGGGCTGATAAAAAAGCATCAGAGCTTAAAGGCAAGTCTAATGAAATATTTACTCAAGAGCTTCAGAATAAATTTGAAACTGGTAAACTTGATATAAGAGAGCTTCCCTTTGATTTTTTAATGAAACACTTAGTAGGGAAAGACAGCCATTCTAAAATTGGTTCTTTCTTATTTGATAAGATACAAAGATTGGATTTAGACATAGATACTTTTAAAGGTGACAATGCATCTATGTATACTGATTTTAATTCAGTTACAGACAATATTGCACAAGCCAATATTAATAAATACAATTCTAGACTAACCATTTTTAAAGATGACCATTTAAGATTTTTAAAAAGATTTATTATTTCACGATACGCTAATCCTTTTATTAAAGAAGGTGGACAGGCTTGGCTTAAACCAGTTACTCCAGATCAAATTAGAAAATTAGATGGTGGTGTAATAAAAGAAGGACATGTATATCTTGACAACAACCATAAGAACACGCCTGCTAAATTGGAAAACCCTAAAATGGAACCAACTGCTTTGGACAATATCAACGAAGGACTCACTCTTGGCAAGCTTTGGGAGTTTCATACTGGGAAAAAATCCCTGCCAGAAGGGATTACTCCAGAGATGGTTGATAACGCCCTTGACCTCGTTGTTATACGTGTGCCATCTGACTCTCCTAGTGGCACTAGAGTTCTTAGGCTTGGAGGCTTTACTAATGAGAATGGCTCTGGAGCAATCACTCACTCTAAAGATGATTATTATTTAGGTGGTGCTGATAAAGATTCAGATTATATTAAAATATTTCAGAGTGCTCCCAAGAAATTAAAAAGCATTATTAAAAAAGAAAAAGATGGCAAGAGCAAACAGCTTAATGATAAAGAGTATAATCAAAGATTAGAAGATCAATTTATTGACACAAGCCTTAATGCAAAAGACGTATACAATATGTCTCAAAAAATTATTAAAGATAGTAAGGGTAAAAAATTTAAACCAACATTACTAGATGACATTGAATCTAAAATGATAATGTTTGATCCTAATTCTAGACTTATGGTTGCAAAAAGAGCATCTTCTGGGCAAGATGGGTTAGCTAGTGGTCTATCTAGTGCTATGTATTTACAAGGAATAGCAGATCACGTAAGATACAATGGGGGAAAATTAACTGTAGATATACCTAGAATGTCTCCTATGTCTAATGAATATGTATTAGAAATAGAAGTTAATAAAGATAAGATACAAGAATTTCGAGATCTTAAAGCTAAATTTGTAAACAAATCAGCAGATGCTAGTTCTGATCCTACTGTTAAGCCTTATTCTAGTGCTAGAGATATGTTCTTTAATACCTTATTTAAAGTGCACAGGATAGATAAAAGTACAGGAGAAAGTCTTCCATTAGAAGACTCAGGTCTTTTTAAAACTTTGATTGAATCAAGTAAACTAAAAGACATTGCACGTGCTCCTCAAGCTGTTAAAAATAATAATGGCTTTAGAAGTATTGATAGTCAAATATTAAAAGAATGGAAAACCCAAGGCTTACTTGGGTTTGATGGATATAGAAAAGGCAAAACTTTTAGATGGATAGTGCATAAACATTTAGTAGAACCTGTAGGTAAAGGTACTAACCCTTTAAATAAACGTGATACTGAAAGAGTTGTTTTAGGTTGGGACAATCCATTAATAACACACCCTGCAAGAAAAGAAAAAATAAGTTTAGCTAAGCATGGTGATGTTGTAATGAATATAAAGTATGAAAAAGGCAAACCTGTTTATCAAACTTTAGCTGATCTTGTTAAGCAAGGTAAGGACATTCAAGATTATCGCTTATATAAGTCATCAAAAAAACCTTCTAAGCCACAGCTTCAGGATCTAGAAGATCAAATATTAGGTACTTCAGTTGAGACACTAGCTGGTAAAAACAAAAGCTATGCTGTCGAAGCAGTATTGGATATGAATAAAAATCTTGGCATAACTGGGCAAAATGGCTATGGTGGTAGAAAAGTACAAGAATATAGAAAGTTTCTTGAAACATATATTAATGCACAAAACCCAATAGGTATAGATGGTAAAGTAAATACTAAGATTGTAAAGATTGCACCAGAGCTACATAAAGCCTTAGAAAATCAAACAAAATTTTTATTAAAAGATTTAGACATACAATTACAGTCAACTGTAAATACAACATTAGGTGGTGCTGATAGAAGCTATGGATTAGATATTTTTGGAAAAACTCTTGGACAGTTTTCTACTGTTGAGATGCTAAATAAACAAATGATTGGTTTGGAAAAACATCTTATAAAAACTAAGTCAAATAAAGGGTATAAGAAATTAACTAAGCAATTATATAAGCTTAGCAATGAGGCTAAAAACAAATTAAGAAATGAAAGAGACAAAGCAATACAGCAACAAGTATTTGACAATGCTGTTAAGGCTGATGTCGAGGCTATTACAAACGATTTATATAAATCAAATAAAAACATAAGCCCAGAGCCTGTATTAAATATGTATTATACTATGTTAATGTCTCCATTTACAGGTAAGCAAAGATCTGTAGGTGCAGATAAAGTAGGGGTATTAGAATACAAAAGAGAGATTCATGGATCAGATGCGATCCCAAGAGAGATAAAAGATAGATGGTATAAGACGTATGATAATTTAGTTGAAAAAATGAATCAAGTAAGAGAGAAGACTGTAGACCAGCCTAAACTTTTATCTGAAAACATTATTAAAGATATTAAATCAAAGAAGCTTGAACTAAAAGACATGAAAACTGCAGAGTATATTAGGCAAGCTCTATCTCATATGCCTAAACAGAGAGATAAAAATACTCCTAAGAAAGGCACAGAATGGATTGATTTAATGGCTGTAAGTGGTAAAGACCAGAAAGCTATTGAGCGA
>Ga0098060_1000325_pt1 | contig 22690 bp, 33 predicted proteins | sample 21_taG_FD_77063 | JGI IMG/M metagenome (GOLD analysis project Ga0098060, IMG submission 77063) | Marine viral communities from the Subarctic Pacific Ocean - 21_ETSP_OMZ_AT15319 metaG | ecosystem: Environmental > Aquatic > Marine > Oceanic | place: Pacific Ocean | collected 2015-01-19 | reverse complement strand
CTGAGCCTTGGTCATTATAAAGTGAACCTTGACCTATCGCAATATTATTATCGCCATCTAGCATAGCTCTTCCAGCGTGTGTTCCAATAAATGTATTAGAAGTGCCAGACGTAATTGAGTATCCAGCTCTCCATCCCATAAAGTTATTATTTGTGGCGCCCGAATTAGAACTTCCGCTGCCAAAGCCAGCCTCGTGGCCTATAATATTATTATATGAAGCAACTTGATTAAAACCAGCCGAAGTTCCTAAAAACACATTTTGTTGATGCGTTGTCAATGATTTGCCAGCTTGATAACCCATTAAAGTATTCTTATCACCAGATGTCAAAGAATTTCCAGCTTGATAACCTACTGCGGTATTATTGCTGCCAGTTGCAGTTGGCATAACATTATATCCTAAAACCGCATTATTTGAACCAACACTATTAGCTTTTAAAGAGTTTGAACCAACTGCTACATTATCAGCACCAGAACCAGTTCCAGTTCCACACCTTTGACCTATAAATACGTTTTGAGTACCAGTATTTCCTTTTCCAGCTTGATAACCTAAAAATGTTCTATATGTAGCAGTTGTACCACTATAACCAGCTTCATATCCTATATATGTGTTATCATTTGCAGAAGTTTGTGAGTAGCCAGCTTTGTAACCTATTGAAATATGACCAGTTGCAGAATTAACTCTACCAGTTTCATAACCAATTCCAACAGATTGTGAACCGCCACCGCCATTTAGGGCAAAATAACCTACTCCAGTATTACTTGCACCACTATTGCCCCAGCCAGATTGATAGCCAATGTAAACAGCTGAACTTGATGAACTTACTCTACCAGCTTGGTAGCCAATGACAACAGAGTTTTGACCCGCTGAAATGTCAAATGTGCCGCTTCCTATCGCAACATTATTTTGTTTAGATGTATTATTTATGCCTTTACCAGCTCGATATCCAATCGCTACATTATCATTTGCGGTTGTTGCACTTAATCCAGCATCATTACCCATAAAGGTATTATTAGTACCACTTGTTAAAGCATTTGCAGCATCTATACCAAGTGCAGTATTCCCTTGAGGGTTACCACTTAAACTGCTTGGGGATTCGCCTACATACAAAGAGTCAGTATCAACTAAACAATCTGTAAGACCGTTTAAGCTTGATGCACCACCACCGCCAGTTAAATTGGCTGGTGTTATTCTGACGTTGTCAGTTCCGTCATAACCTACAACAAAATCTACATCAGAAGTCGAGGTTTTTACTGTAAATTCACTAAATTTTTTATTTGCCATTTTATTTTATTTTATTCTAAAGTTATATTAATATCTTGTTCTGTTAGTAAGTAATCGCCATTCTCCGCTAAAACCTCAAAGAAAGGTGTAGGACTTGGGTTTGCATCATCATAATAAATACCACCCCATCCATTTTCTTCTGGTAATCCCCAGTAAGTAGTGTCATATATTTTGCCCCAACTCATACTTTTTCTTTTTTATTATTTTTATTCATTTTCTTTAATGCCTCGTCTATGTACCTTTTTAGTTTGATCAGGTTTGTTTCTTTTACCTTATATTTCATAACACCCAGCCTTTGAACGTTGTGTCGGTATCTGGGTCAATTTGGTCGTTACTATTTGTGTTGTACTCTGGGAACAAGTTATCATTAAAACTAAGGTAATCTACAAGACGAGTAGAGTAATAGTTAGCGTATTCTCTTGCTTTAGATACTAAGTAATCTACTTCGTTTTTATCTACGTTCTGTGCGGTTTCGCTACTGTGCTTAAACACACCACCATTTTTTATTTGATAAGCAGCAAAAGGTATGTAGTTCATTTGTGCAAACCATATTAAAGTAGGCTGAACGTATGTGTTTACTAAACTTAAATAATTACCAGCTAAAGAACCAGCAACAATATCAGCACTTATCTTATTGTAGAGGTCTGTGCCTAACAAGTTTTGTATGTCGATTTGCTGTGCTACCTTGATAAATTGAATATATTTGTCTACATCAACATTACCATCAATGATAGAGTTTTTAACTAAATCCGTTCTGTTTATAAATAGTGCTGTTGCCATTAGTTCTTAAATCCTATTTTGTTCCAATATTCAGCGGTATAACCTTTATACTTCATATCCTTTGGTGCTACTGGTACTTTCTGAGCGTTTGCCTCTGGCTTAAAACCTCTTGACCTTGCTTCTGACGTTGTAATTGCATCGCCTAAGCCTTTAGCACCATCCTTGCGCACATACGTCTTTCTAAGCCATTTATGCTGACACCTTGCACCGCCCTTGTATAGCCATATACTATATGTGTCGCTTCCACCCTTACCAAAACCAGCATTAACTACTTTGGTATCCATTGATATAATATCTTCTTTGCGGTAAACCTTTTTAGCATCTACCATTTTTTTGCAGAATGGTCTTGAATTTGCGCTGTATCTTTGCGGACTGTACATATACCTTACTAAAAAAGTATTACCTTCTTCTTTGGTTTGTTTGCTTTCGCCATCTTGTTCGCTTTCTCTAAAAGGCTTTGCGCTACCAGTACTTACAAACTCCCATATTTTAGCAAGTGTACTTTTTTCTTTTGGTTTGTTTAAGTCCGTAATAACCTCGTCTAAGCCATCTTCTTCGTCATAGTTTACTTCGCGCTCATCCATTACGTCAAAGTCGCTTAAAAGGTCTGATTCGTCTTCCCCTAAGTCTATTAAGGCGTCTGCTATGTCGCTACCTAATTCCTTTGGCAAATCTTTGGCTAATTTTACGCCAGTTTCTTCTTCTCTCGTTTCTTCGTCTTCTACGTTTTCAAGGTCTGTAAACTCGAGCGGTTGTAAGGTCTTAAAGTATAGTTTTAAAGAGATATTATTGTAAGCTAATATGCTATCAAAGGCATCTATTAAAAGGTGCTGAAATGGTCTAATAACTGTGTTATCCATTAAGACCGAAGCAGTTTGTAGTTCGTCTGCATTATTGCCCAAGCCAGTACTGTCTTTAATTCCTAAAAGCATAGGAGAAACAACTCGGTGCGCTACCATAATCTTTTTGCCACTCTCATCGCTTAAGAACTGGTATTGGTTATGCGCATCACTTAATTGTATTGGCTCTATTGTTGCTTGGCTCTCTGCGTTATCATTAAACGCAAGTATAAACTTACCAGCGTTGCTTGAGCCACTAAATTTAGAGTAGATGCGGTTTTCTAAGTTTTGGCGTTCCTCTGCGTTTGGTGTGCCATTGTTAAAGTTGATTAACATTGACGGTGCTAATCCGTTAAGTATGTTGTTTAAGTGATAGTTGCTTATTTCTTCTTCTAACTCTGCATACTGTAAACCACCTTGATAGTCTGGACTTGAATAGTATTTATATCCTGCTCTGTAAGGCTTAACGTATATAATCTCAATACTTTCTTTGGAATAGCCAAAAGCTGGTATGCGTTTCAGTTCTGTTCTTGGTTTTACATTAGACCAATCATCACTATAAAAATACCCAGTTATTTCGCCTTTCTCGTTACACTTCTCAGCTCTTAAGTTCTCTACTGGGATGTGTTCTACTTGTGCTATTGTTTTTCTATCCTTACTGTAAATAACTTGAATAGCGCATTGACCCATTAGCTTAAGGTCGTAACACAACTTGCGCACACAATCCTTATGAAACAGAGTAATCATTTTAGCGTATTGCTCTGGCTTTCTATTGCTGTCTAAAGCATCTAAGCCTTTTCCGTAAATCATTTGACTAACACCATTAATAATAGCGTTGTTTGTAGGACTTCCGTTGTAGCGGTCTATTAAGTAACCAAAGTAGTTGTTATCACTACCATAGGCTACCCATTGTTTGTTAGACTTCTCTACAATCTCTGGACTTGTGTAGGTGCTTAAATTAACTATTCTTAAATCGTTCATAAAATAATATAATCGTTATCAAAGCTATTCTCTGTGGTGTATTCGCCATCATTTACAGAATAGTAATCGTTGTTAGCTTGGTTTATAGTTTGATCTGTGCAAAAGACTTTATCTTTGTAAATAACAGCAGCACCATTCTTTATCTCAAGCGCATAAAAATCGCCCTCAGTCAATGTACCAAAAGCAGCTACAAATGACATATAGTTGCCATCTGTTGAAGCAGTAGGAGTTTTATTTATAGTTGTGCCAGTACTTTCACTTGTTAGGTTTACAGTAATTGCACCGCTAATAAATTGGCGTGGTATAACCTTAAAAGTTTTATCGCCATTAGTTCCTATAATCTTCATACTAATATATAAACAAAACTATTTTATTTTGTATAAAAAAAAGCCTCCCCAAAAGGAAAGGCTAATTTTCTTTATGTCGTAAACCAAAACGGACATAGGACAAATATACAAAAATATATTTAAACCTATGCTGGTGAGATTGGAGTTGCAGAAGCTACATCTGGAACAGTACAGAAGAACGGAGGAAAAACCTCAGTTGCTACTGCTGTAATCGTAAAGCCTTGTAAATCTCCAGCAGCTGCACCAGTAACAATAGTACCGCCAGTGATTTCAGCACCGTTATCTCTACCTACTAACAAATACTTAGTAACTCCAGCACCATTAGGGTACATTTCTACAACGTAATGCGCACGACCTCTGTTTAAGAGTTTTATCTCTTCTTGTGTCGCTACGTCTAACAGTTGAAAGGTAACATTTAAAGTACTTTCGTAAAAAGTAGTTCCGTTTTCTCTGCTTGATGTTACAGTAGTTTCTAAAGAACTTAAACCGCCCTTTACTTCAAACTTAAAGAACTCAGCGGAGTTGTCCGTTGGTAGTGTTATAGTACCACTACTATCACTTAAAGCAGCAATGGCAGCACTATAATCTAAGATGTAAATATTTTTAATTCCAGCAAAGGCGGTCTTACATCCAACCCCTCTACCTTTTGTTATTGCACAAGCCATATTTTTTTAGATTTAATAAAAAAGGGTAGGCAGTTTTGCCCACCCTCTTTATGTTAGTTAATTAATTTATTAAGAATAAAGCACTATATCGCTACCAATTCCTATCTGAACGCCGGCAGTATATCGCATTACTACGCGGACATTCTGAGAACCATCAAGGTCAGCCATATCAATTACTTTAACCTCGTTTCTGTCATCTAAAAGACCAGTTCCAAAGAACAAGTTAGACTTCTGAGCAAGTACAGCTTCGTTATCTCCAAGACCTTTAGCAACAAAGATGTTGATACCCTCGAAAGATAACTCGCCACCGTTGTACCAAGTTGTACCTTTGTTGTCGATACCATTTGCACCTACGTTAGAAGCAAAACCACCTAAAGCACGAATATATGCTCTTGCGATGTTTGTTGAAACGTAAAGCGTTAAATCTTCTTTACCTAAGATAGCTGATGGTGCAGCATCTACAATAGCACCTAACTGAGCAATTACGTTTGCACTTGTTACAGTAGCTTTAGCAACATCTACAACAGTTGCATCAGCACCCATTAAAGTAGCAAAGCCATCAAAAGAACCTTCTCCAGCAGAACCACTCCAGATAGAAGTTTCAGTTGCGTTAGCAACCTCAGCAGCTACTCTTGAAATAACATAGTCAGAGAATAAAGGAGGCAATTGGTCAAAGGCAGAAAAACCCATTTGAGCAGCTTCCCAATCTGAGTGTAATTCTTTCTTACAGATTTGTAGGTTTACTTGTAGTTCGGTTGGTGTTAGTACTTTCTCAGTCAATGTAAGACCAGAAGTAGTAGCATCAAAATCACAATCAGCAGAACGTACCAAGTTAGAAAAAGTTCCTACTTTCATAGCAGCTTTGTACTTGATGTTAGGCAAGATTGTTACAGCCCCAGCATCTAAGGTTGAAGCAGATAATAGGGCAGCACCTAAGTACTTCCCAGCAAATTCTCCAGCATAACTGGATGATGTAATAGTTGGATTAGCCATTTAATATAAATTTAGTTGTTAATTATTTTGTTCATTACTCTATCAAGTGTGCTTAGTTTTCTTTTTGTAGCAAACTTGAAATTTTGTTTTGTTTGTACCTCTGGGTTAGCCTTAATTGGCTCAGCAGCTGGTTGGTTTAGTTCCTCTTGCACTTCTTCTGGTACTTCGCTTAACTCTAATTTCTCGTGTTTAGCAAGTTCCTCAGTCATAAGGTTACCAAGTTCGTCAGCACTTAAGTCCTCTTTAGGCTCTAACATAGCTTTGATTTCTTCAATCATTTCTTTAACCTCAGCAAGTTCTCTTTTAGTAGCGTACATTTCTTTTTTGTCTTCTTCTTCTTCTTTAGCCTCTACTTCTTCTACTTCTTCTTCCTCAGCTTTAATCTCGCCAATAAGACCTTCTTCTGCTACTACTAAAATACGTCCGTCTTCCATTTGGTATTCGCCAACTGGTACGGCAATTTTCTCATCTTCAGAAACAATAAAAATCTCTTTACCAGCCTCAAAACTTTCAGCTTCCAAGATAGCACCGTTCTCTAAAGTTTGTTGCTCAAGCTTAATCTCTTCGGACAAGCCTACAACTTCTTTGATTTTTGATATCATATCATTTGTATTCATATTAATATATAAGTGTTAAAAATTAATTTTGCATTTTTAATAATCTTTTGCATTTATCTCTTGAATAAGTTTTTCTAATTTGTTTACCTCATCTTTTATATCCTTTTGTTCAATAGCTAACAAATCATAATTGTAATCAATTCCAAGTTTTTTTGCTTCAGCTTCTAATTTATTTATAAGATTACTTAAATCTGTAGCGTTTTTTAATGAAGTTTTTATTAAAGACTTTGACTTATCAGAAAATGTTTCTAAATCTCTAACAATAGAACGTACTTCTCTTTTTCTTTTGTTAATTTCTTGAATAGATTTAGATATTGCTCTATAATCTTCAACAACAATATTTGCTTTTTTATTAACATCATCAATTAAAGCAAGTTGTACCTTTTGTGTAGATAGTTCTTCTTTGTTTAAGTGTTTTAATACTCTTTTGTAATTACTCATTTTTTAATTTATTTGTTTGTTATACGTTACCTACACCTTGCGCCCTTAAACTTCCATCACAGCATTTGGTTTTGTAAGTGTTATCTTCACACAAACAACCGCCTCTGCGACTTCCTTTAGGACTTGTTTTACTTGGTGTTATAAATCTTTTAAATAGTTTTCTCATTTGATTGGAATACAATTAGGTACTAACTTTCCGTTTTTCATTTTCATTCCGTACTGCTCATATCCAGCGGTACAAGGTGCTTTAAGGTTGTGTTGTTCGCAGGGCATAAACCAAGTCTTACCCTCAAACTCGTGTGTGTGGTATTTATCACATCCGATATCTTGTGCAGCCTTTATTGCAAGTTCTTTAGTGGCATAAGCCAAGCGGTCATTTATAATAGCCATACTATCATTGATAACCTCACTTGCCAACTCAATTTCGCCAAGTTCTTTTAGTTTGCTCTCTGCCCAACGCTTACCAGCTTTACCACCCCACAATAAATAAGAGATAGTGCCACAAGCCTTAGTATCGCCTTCATCGTAATACTCCTCAGCTCTTGACAAGTAGGAATACATACGTTTAATAGTTTCCTTAGAGATTGGCTTACCTTGTGCTAATTGTGTCGCTCGAACTTTACCGACTTGTGTAGCGCATTTGTTATTAACCTTCTCGTTTAATTCTAAGCCTCTTTTAGCGTTGTTCTTTACTCCGCTTGGGTAATCTGTGTAGCTTTCAAGAATCATCTTCTTACCGCCCTTAACACGCTTATCGTTTTTAATGATAGCCTTTACTTGACTTAGTAAATACTCTGCTTCGGCTTCTTCTATCTTAGCAAGTTCGTTTTGCTTTTGCTCGTCTGTCATATAATCCCCTAAAGTTTTGTCTTTGGGTCTTTCCATTTTGTCAGCGAAGTAGCCCTCTATGCTAAAACCTTTAACCTTACCAGTCTTTACAAACTCATTCCAGATCTGGTCATTGTTTACTTTTACAGCACCTACCCAAGTACCTAAAGGCAAGTCCATACCATACTTTACAGATTTGTCGTGTACCTTATCTTCTACAAGCCAACTCTCTACTAAACTAAGTCCGTTTAATTCGTATTGGTGTTCTAAGGTTGAATTGTTTTGTTTGCCTTGCATTAAGTACATTTGCGAGGCTTTTAAGACAGTATCTTTTGAGAAATATATGTAGTACTCATCTTCTCCGTTGCGTCTGTATATAGGCTTGTTTGGTATAAGTAACGCACCCATTAAAATGCGCTTCTCTTTGTCTACCTCTGCAAGTTTAAACTCTTGTGATTTAAGGGCAATAAAATCTTCTTCGATTGCTGGGTTTTCTACTACGCTAATAGCTTCTATCCCTATTTCTTGGTCTTCGTCTAAAATGAGTTCTACAATTCGCATATTAATATATAATAGATTTTAATTTATTTTGTATTTATAAAGTTGCGCCCTCGACTATGTTATTTTCAAGGCTTTGTGCTGTTGTTACGTCATTGGCTACTACGAACGCTTGGACTGGTTGTTGTGTCTGTCCACCTATCGCATCAGCTAATTGGTTTGTATCACTTGCGCCTACTATATTAAAGGATGGTGCTTGTACTTGCGCACCGCCGCCACCACCGCCACCGCCAGAAATACCACCAACATTGGTTTTAGGTACTTTAGTGCTTAAAATTGTTTTAACATTTTTTAGTCCAGTAGCAATTATGGCAACAGCTTGAGCAATCCCAGCGGGGCCTGGAAAGGCCGCAATGGCTTTGTTTGCACCTACATAAGTGTCAATAGTTGCAGAAGCAACCCCTAAAGCCTTACCAGCAGCAGTACCCTCTCCAGCGATACCAGCTAAAGTGCCAATAGCACCACCAACAGCCTCAGCATTGGCTATTTTTGCGTCTTTAACTTCCTTTTCAATCTTTAACTCTGCTTCTGCTTTAGCTTCTGTGTTTGCTAAATCTTCTGCATCAAAATCAGCGTTTAATTCTTTTAATTTAGTTTGATAGTCATTTTCAGCAGTTAGTAATAGTTCGTTCTTTTGTTGTTCGTCTGTTACTTGTCTGTCTATTAATTCTTTTTGTAATTGATATTGTTGTTTAAGTTCTTCTTTTTGTACTTCTCTTTCGCTTTTACCAATTAAAGCAAGTTCGTTTTGTATTTCTTTTTGCTCTTTTAATAAAGAGTTGGTGTTAGTTTGTTGCTCACTTCTAAAACCAGTTATTTGTGCTTCAATAGCTGCTTGCTCGTTTAAGGCTTCTTGATATGCCTTTTGAAGTTCTATGTTTTCTTTATTTTTAGAAAGTTCTGCTGCTGCTGCTGCCACTAAAATATTAGCGTTTTTCATCATTACCTTCTCTTGCTCATCTAAAACCTTGGCTAACTCTTCATTAGCTTTTATACGTTCCTCTATGCTCTTACTTTCGTCATCTCTTGTCTGTCTTAGTTGCTCTGCTTGTCTATCGTATTTTTCAATTAAACCTTGATTTATAACAGCGGCTAACTCTGCTGACTTTGCTAACTTTACATTTTCAGAAGCAGCCTTAAAGGTTTCTGTCGCATAATTCTTTACAGCCTCTGTTGCTTCGCCTACAAACTCAGTAGCTTTGTCAAAAGTGTTGTTTACACCAGTTAAAACGTCTATACTTTCTTTACCAGCACTTTTAACATCTTCTAAAGCACCAGCGAAATCTCCACTAAATACTTTTTTTACAGCACTTGCTAAAAAACCAAGCGTATCTAAATAACTTTCAAACCGCTCTTGTATGTTTTTTTTAAAAGCATTTGCAAAATCAATAAGTGATTGTTTTGGGTTTTCAAATATAGCCTTAAAAAACTTTACTACTCCAGATGTGTTATTTATTATAAAACCTACAAAGTCATTAAAAGCAATACTAAGAACTTCCATAGCTGTATTAAACCCATCAGCAACCTTTTGGTTTTGCATAAATATCTCAGATAGCTTGGATAAAGCACCAATAACTAAACCAATACCAGCAGCCTTGATAGCTACCCCAAGACCTTTAAAAGCCTTTGATATTCCACCAACGCCTTTACCAGCAGTTGCAGCACTTTTATCAAGACCAGTTAAACCACTATCAATAGATTTAATACCAGCTAAGGCATCTTTACTTTCTACGTCTATATTTATTGTTTTTTCTATCGCCATTGTATCTCTTGTTTAAGTGCTTTGTACCCCTCTTTTAGTGTTGTAGGTAGTTTATGTTTACCTTGTGCTATACGGATTCTTTCTGTTTCTCCGTTTGCGTGTTTTAAAAGTTCAAGTATTTGTTTTATCATTATTCCAGTATTATTGTGTCTGACCCCTCTGTTATAAGCGTATCTCCATTCTCAGCTAATGCTGTTGATGCTAAGTCTGTTGTTGCAAAAACTATTCTATCTTCTGAAAAAACTACTTGGCTGCTTATTGTGTATCTTGTTCGTATAGCTAACTTGTAAGTTATTCCGCTGTCTAAACCAGTAAGTGTTCTTCCACTTATATCGTTGCCTAAGGTTTCTACAAATGTGTCATCTTTGTAAACGTCATATCCAGTAATGTTGTCTGTGTTTAACGCACCAGCTGGAATCCATCCTAAAGAAATGCTTGTACTTGTGGTAGCTGTAACATTTAAACCAGATAATCTTGGCAAAAATCCAAACTGTGAATTTGATACACCAGTAACACTCTCGCTTAAGGTGTATAATTCTAAAGAGCTTTTGTTTGTTAGCAGGTTAGTTTTTATTGAGTTAATTCTGTAAGATTTGTTGCCTATTACAAACTTATCGTTGAGGTTGTAGTTTAACAGTATGTGTAAAGGCAAGAACGCTTCTACCTTTTTTATTCTGCCTTGTCTGTCGTATATGCTAACTAAATAATCTGCATAATATTTAGCAAACAAATTAGTTCCTTTTACCTCTCTGAAAAACTCGTCTATCTCAACACCGAAGTTTAAAGAACTTGAACCATCCGCAATGGTTCCACTTGTAGGCACAAATATTTGACTTGGTCTGTTGTAAGCTGTCAAGGTTTCTTGACCACCACCAGTACCGTTTTGAAATTTTAAACCATCTGAGGTCGCTTGGTTTTTTATATACAAAAGCAATGGTGCACCAATAGTAGCGTTAAAATCTTTGTCTAACATAGCACCTTGACAGATAGTTGATAATATTGTTAAGTCATTATCGTTTGATAACCTCTCGTAAAGCATTTTCTCAAAGTCTAACTCTACTTTAAATTCTCCGCCATCCCATTCATTGTCATTGGAAGCTGGATAGCTTTCTCCAGCAAAATCATTACCTAAAATATCTTCTTGGTTTTGTATTAAAAAACTCTGTTTGCTTTTAAATCCAAACTTAACATTTTTGTATTTTAAAACTTTTTCTATTGTGCTTTTTGAAGTATCTACATATTGTGTAATGTCATAGCTATTACCTTGAGAGTTAAAATCGTTAAATGGCAACGCTTGTATTTGGTCGTTCTCCTTATAAGCTACAAGGTTAAACATTTTAAATATGCTTGTAAGAAAGTCTATAACTTTCATTTTAGGTATCTGCCTTGATATAATTACTTGATTAGAAGTAGACAAAGCCGATAATGTATAAACTCCACTCGCAACGTCTGTTATGCTATAAGGTAGATTAGTTTCTTGTAGTGTTGCTGTTATCTCTATTTCTGTAAAACTTAAAGTACTCGATGTTGTAAGCAGAATTTTAAAATCAACAATACCCTCTCCGTAATTAATGTTAGTTGAGCCGCTTGTATATCCTATGTTAGGCATTAATCTAATATCAAAGTCTTGTGCGCCAGTAAAGTCTTGTTCAAATAAAACAGCATTATCAGAACTTCTTAGAATTGTTAAATTATAATCATCAGAAACACCAGCATCAATATCAAAATTTAATTTGAGCCTATTACCTACTCCAAGTGAACCGAATAAATTTACTGGTCTAATATCTGCTCCACTATCAAAGTCCAAACTCGCGTCTGTTTGTTGATGAAACCTTGCCTCTAAAGTTTGCAAACCCCCACCCTCGTCAGCATTACTCATAAAGCCACTCTCTCTATGTAGCCACATATAAATATTATTAAATTCAGTAGAGTTAAAGAAGTCATTTGAAAGGTCTATGTCGTAAGTGGTTTCTATTGCTTCTATTATTGCTCTAACCTTTAAAGCTGGTTTAATGTCAAGCTGATTTAAAAATTCATTATTAGTGCTTTTATATCCGCTATTTGAAAACCGCATATTCTTGCTATGAGTTATAAGTGGGAAACAAACATCCCCATCAGTAGATGTAAATTTTTCTTTTATCTTGTCGTAAGTGTAGTCAAAATTTAAACTACTTGGAAATTCAAGCCTACTTAAATCGTCCTCGCCTAATATGTCTTTTAGTTCTATTGTTTCGCCAAAGAAAACCAACTTATAAGCGTGTGCCTTGTTGTCTTTCATTGTAACGCTGTTAAGCCTTAGCTTACCTTTTTTGTAGTCTGTTCCGTTTAGCTTTATTAAGGCATCAACTCTAAACCTTGCATCGAAGCTATTTACAACATCATTGTCCTCGTAGTGTCTAAAGAGTTTTGAGTTATGCTTTGAAGCTGGTACATTGAACTGCTGAGAGAATGGCGTAAACACTTTAGAAATGTCCTTAGTGTTCTTTATTGTGTCTGTGATTGTAACACTTTCATCGTTAAACATATCAAGCCTAACATAGTCGCTTTTGATTTGGTATAAATCCCCAGCAGTAAAGAAATTGCTCCCATCAGTTGAAGCGGACAACACTAAAGTCGTTGCGTTTGTTATCGCTGTAACCTTTGCTGTTTTGTTAGTTGTTTTATTGAACACAACATAGCCTACCTTAACGCCACTTGTAAAGTCCGCTGTGGCATCTACTAAATTATTTGTTGAGGTGCTTGTGGCTGCGCTTGTGCCGAACTCTGGGTACTTTATTCCATCCCTTATGTATAACTCAAGTATCTGCATTTAGCGAATGTTGTTTATTGTATCAAAAGCAAACTCTATCTCTATTGTGTAGTTTATGATCTTGTCATTAAGTTGTGTCTTGTAGGCAAATGAGCTACTTGTAACTTGTATCGGTAAGGTCTTAGATTCTATCTCTATCCAACAATCCTCGCTTAGTTGCATCTCTTTAAATACCTCGTTGTAAGCCTCTGGGTAGTAACCAGTATTTAGTGTTAGTTTCTCTTTGCCGTTTTTAGTTAGTGTCTTGTCTTGGTGGTTGCTTATGCTATAACTTGCAGAGCTTATTATATTTTTTTTAAACTTCTCTGTTTTTGTTGTTAGCGTTTCGTTTGTGCGCTTGAAAAACCAAATGTCTTGTAGCGTTCCGTACTTGTTTATAAAGGTAATCTTGTAAGGCGTAAACTTACACTCGCTTTCGCTTGTTACTGTTAGCTTAGTAACGCCAGTAGAACTATCCACTAAGATTGTGTCAAAGTCAAATAGTGTGTATTCGCCTTCAAATGCTGTAAGGCAGTCGCTACCCTCAAAAGTTCCGTTATCTTGTATAACTCTATCCTCAAACTCATCAGAACCATTTACACCGCTTGTAACGTATTCTATTTGTGCGTTACTGTTAGTGCTTGTGCTTATTGCTTTGGTGTAAACTTGTTGTCCGTTTAGTTCGTACGTTACTTGCGTTGCTAAAGATGTATCGACCGCTATAACCGCTGGTGCATCATCAAGCTTAACTATCTTGGTGTTTGACTGTAATACTGCTTGGTTGTTTATTGTAGTAGTAGAGCTTGGAGTTAAAACTGTGTTTTGCGCACCATCCTCAAATAAACCATAACCAAAAAACCCTTTTAGCCCTATATAACTACTCGTGGTTTGTGCTGCGCCTTGTACAAAAGTTGTTGTTCTATAATCTACCCAGAATATGTCTGTTAAGTAATCGCCATCAAATACATTAGTAAAGTAATCCCTTACAAGTTCCGCTATCTCAAAAGTACATACGTTATTAACCGCAAACGAATTTAAAAGATAAGTAGCTGTTGATGGTCTGCTATTAGCTGTGCCGCCTACTCCTTGTGTGCCTTGATATATATACAACTCAAGCTGTGTGCTTGTTAGGTTTGTTACTGTGCCAGTAGTTATGTAGTACGGACTTCTTACGTTTATTTTACTCATTTGTTTATGTTTACTTGTATTTGTTTCTCTAAGCCTATTGAGTAAGCCTCTACTAATTCGTCTGGTAATCTTTTAAAAGCTGCCTCGAATGGTTTGGTAAAAAACAAACTTGGTCTTATACCTCTCTTTTTAATCGCCTTTGCTATTGCAAACTTTATACCCTCACGACTTGCAAACTTACCGCCCTTACCTCTTGGTGCTATCCCCTTTCTAACTACCCAACTATCTAAAGACTTAGTAGGTGGCATCTTGTTAGTGTACTTATAAGGCGTGTTGTATTTCTTTTCTGTTCCGCTTACCCCTTTGTCTTGGAACTTACCATAGTCTGCCATATCAAACACTAAAGACGTTGTTTGTGCGCTTTGTGATACTTGGTAACCCAAAGAGTTATAAAGTTCCTTAGATGCGTTCTTTTTGCCCTTAGATAAGTTGCTTCGTGATTGTTGTATAACATACTTAGCGAACTTGTTTAGTTCATCCCTTAAAAACTTATCTGCTAACATATAGTGATATCGTTGTGTATTATTACGTCCATTGTTGCAGCATACCCAGCAAGTCTGTTATCAAACCTTTCGTAAAATGGCTCAAGCGATGGGTCGCCTTCAAGCTGAAACTTATCGCTATATAAATCGCCACGTCTAAGCACCATTACTAATTTATTAAGAACTGCTAATTGTGTGTTAAGTACATCTTGCTCGTTGTTGTTACCTCTAAAGATGTCAGTAGTAGCATCCTTGCTTTCATCCACAATATCCATAGCCATAACAGTTATGTTAAAAGATATTACTTGTTCTTGTAGTGTAACAGAGTTTACAATAATATGCGCCAAAGGAAATATGCTTTGCTTAGATAAGTCAATGTCGAAGATATCGCCAGTTGTAACTGTGTTTACATTCACATCCGCTAAAAGCTGTGTTTCTATTGTTTCTGTTATTTGGTAAAACCCTCTTATTCCTTGTTGGCTCATTTGAATTTGTTTTTAATCTGTGATGCTTCTATTTGGTTTTTCTCTTTTGTGTATTCTAAATAGGTTAAGCATTGGTGTACGTTTAGTTCAGTGATATTTTTAAATCTTGTAATATCGCCTTGAGCGATTCCATAGAGTGCATTGAACCATCCCCATTTGGCTGTGAAATTAGATGCTGTGCTAAAGCCTTCTCGTTCTTCGTGTCCAAAGAGTTCAGCATAACCATCGATAAGTCCTTGCCTAAACTGTAAAAAAAAACAATAGCACCTAATACCACATCTAAAGGAAAGTCCTTAGCGTTGTCGCTTATGTCTGCATCATAATCCTTTATGGTGTACCTTGTGCCTCGCTTGTGTTCTATTGGTCTGAACAGTACGTTTACCGCTCTGTGTAAATTTTCGTTATCGCCTATGAAAGTGTCCAAGTCCATATACTCGCCAAAGGTCATATCGTCAAGTTCTGGGATGAAGCCATAATCTACACCACCTAAACTAAACTTATTTATTAGCTGGTGGTTAGTGTTAAACATAGTATTGATAATCTCGCATACCTCAGCTATGTCAGTGGCTTTCATATTGCGTACTACTATCTCTGGCACTTTGCAGAATATCTCTACAATCTTAAGTTGTATCGCTGTATCGTGTGTGTCCTCAAGCGTTCCGTCTAACTTAGCAAACTCTTGGTATTGTCCTAAGGTTATCTCGTTAAGGCTTGTTGGTATTCTTAGATTAACTTTCATATTACTTTACTTATTAATATATAAACAATTTTAAATTATTTTAGTGAACAATGTACTTACCTCTATTTGGGTTTTGCAACTGGTAGCCTACTGCGTATCTAATCGCATCTATTAAGTGGTTGTACTTGTCTATTGGTGTGTTGCTTTTGCGTTCTAACCAGCGGTAGTTGTTTAACTCTTTGATGAGGTTTGTACTGTCTGGACTTACCACCAAGTCATAGTCTTGTAGTAGGCTTATTCCGTACGTTACACTCCCTTGACCTTTTATGCTTGGCTTTACGTTACACCCTTTGGCTTTTATTTCGCTTAGTAGTCTTGGCTCTGCGCTATCTCCTACAATCAAACCACTGTTAGCGTGTTTAAGGTTTAGTTCTGCTATTTGTGATGTGGTTAGTCTTGGCAAGTAAAAACATTCCTTTAAATAGATTGTCTTTGTGCTGGTGTTTATGTTTACCTCAACTAAGGTACTTGGGTCTGCTGCGAAGCCATAATCTTGACCCCATACACTTACGCTTGTTCTTCTGAACTCGCCTATACTCCAGTTGCTAAATATAACACCCTCAGCTTTGCTCATCCAAGCACCCAGCATTTGTTGTTTGTATTTCTCTGGTCTGCGCTTACGCATCTGGTCTATTTGGTCTATGTAGCTTTTAGAAAGGTTGTCTATGTTGTCTATGTAAGTGGTGTGTATGTAGGTTGTGTTTTCCTTTTGTGTATTGCTTCCCTCTTGTACCCCTCGTTCCTCAAAGAAGCGTCTATATATAAAGTGTTCTTTGGTTGTGGGATTTAATATCAGTATTACTCTATTGGCTTTACCTTGCTGCCTTACACTTAGGTCTATGGTGTCAAACTTTTGTTCGTCTGTTAGTTCCTCAGCTTCATCTACTACCCAAGTTGTAATACCCTGGAGAGATTTAAGGTTTGCTGTCTGATCGCCACTTGATGTCTTGATACCTCTAAAGATTATCTTGCTACCAGTCTTTTTGTTTATTATCTCATCCTTAGTAATGTGGAAATGTTCTATTGAGCCAAACTGTTCTAACTTATCTAAGAACTCTGGTATAATTGAGATGTATGCTGAGGTTAATGTATAGCGTGTAAATAGTATAACGTGCCCAGCTTCATAGGTAAGCATAACTAAAAGGGCGTTTACTGAAAATGACTTTCCAGAACCACGCCCACCACTAACTATAAAGTACCTACTATCGTTTTCAATAATAGGCATATATTTCTTTTTAACTTTAATCAACGAATTTTATTAAATCTCTAAAATTGATGTTTAAGCCCTCAGAACTATTGATGTCCATACTTTCCTTTGGCTTACCATAACGATAACTTAAATAGGTTTGTAAGGCTCTCATATCGCCCTTAGCTACTAACTTACCTAATGTTTCTATTGCTTCGTCTTTGTCTATTATATTGTCTAAGCGTTCTATTAGTTTTTGCTCTTGTGCTTTTGGTTTTCTACCAGCGCCTTGCCTTGCACCACCATTGTTTATTCTTTTGTCCATAATTGAAAAAGATTGTTTATTCAATAATATATAAACATAACTTTATTTTTTTAGCACAGTACTGGGTTTTTAACTTGTCTTTTTAGTTTAGCACCTTTTATCTTTTGTGGTTGTATCTGTGGCTTAGTAGCTTTTATTAGCTTATCGTATGGCATCAGCCTTGTACTTATAAACTGCATAAGGTTTTCTGTTTCCCATTTCTTTAGTACTTCTGTTATTTCGTCTATTAGTAAAAGGTCTTGTGCTTTGACTTGCTTAGGTATTTTTTTAACTACCTTTTTCTTTCTTGGCATTTTGCACAGTTCAACATTCAACCTAAACTGTCTAACTATTTTGTTAAATATTACTTTGTCGCTGTGTGTTACTGTATTAAAAGTTCTATTGTGATATAGTACACAGTCGTGTGATATACCTACCTTACTGCCTAATAATTGTAATGTGTGTCCAGCTTCTTTAGCAAGTTTACAATATACCTTTCTTGCATACGAGTATTGTCTTTGTCTTACTCTTTGTGTTATATCAAATCCGTAAAGGGTGTTTAGTTCTTTTATTAGTTCGTCTAAGTTCATACTTCTTCTTTCTTGTGTATAATATATCCGTTTTCTTTTAGAAGTTGTATCGCTTCCTTTATTTTTTCTTGTTCTATTCTGTAACTGTCAAATATGTAGTTGTGTATTACCATTGTTCTTTGTTTAAATTATATTCACTTAGGGGTGCTTCCCCATTTTCTTCTAATTCTTTTTGTAAGTTGGCTAAGGCTCTCCAAGCTACTTTAGCTGAGTGTCTTATTAAATCTGTGTCTATCTCCCCAGCTTCCATTAAGTGCCTTGTTAAAGCATCTAACTCATCGCCACTCTTTGACCTATCCCAATGTAAAGGTTTGTTAGGGTGGTGCTGTTGGTTGCCTATCCAAGATGTTTTAGCCACTTCTCTTATTGCATCTGGGAAGTATTTAAGTACTCCACTAAATACTGGCATTTGTTTTCTGTTTGTTTCTTTTAAGCCAAAATCTAACATTTCGTTATAATCAAAGTCATCATCATAAACCCCAGCTCTTTCTTCTTCGCTCTCAAGTTCTTCTTGTTCTTTCATTGTGTATGCGGTTTCTGTTCCACTTATGTAATCTATTTTTTTTGTCATCTTGGTTTTCTTTTTTTTGATTTTGCTGGTGCTTTGCTTGGTGCTATCTTAGACCTTATATTTGTTCTGCTGTAATAGTTTGTTTGTGAAGCTTCATCACAAGATATAAACTTAACCTTATTTTTTGCTTTGCTTATCTCCGTCAAGTTTACCCACTTGCCCTTTATCTTTCTCCATATTGATTTCTTTGTTTTCATTGTCTTTGTCTATTATTAGTTTTAGTGCCTCTAACTTTACATACATTTGAGCAACTATGTTTTCAAGTCTAAGTATGCGTTGTATTTGTGTGTGTTTCTTTTGTTTCATTATAGTTTTTGTTTCAATTTTAATTTTGTTTGTTCGTGTGTTTCTGGCTGAAAGAAATTTTTTAAATCTTCATCATTTATAATTGTATAATAATCTTTTATATATTCTCTTTTATTTTTTTTATTAATTACATTTTTAAAATTATTTAATTCATACACAACAGAATAAGTGTTTGTTTTATTATCTTCTGTGTTTATATCACTTCTAATTATAAAAGATTTCAATTTTGTTGTATCATTAAGCTGCACATCAACAAATTTAGATAATTGTATTAAAGTATTGACACTTATATTATCATTATGTTTTTTGTGATCTATTATAAATGAATTTTTTTGACCAATTTTAGATATAAAACAATCAATATCCATAATACTTCTTTTTCCATCACACATTTTACTAATAAGGTAATTAAATTCATTGTTGTAATATTCTTTTTTATAATTTTTATATTTCATTTGCATTTATTTTAAAACATTGATATTTGATTTTGTGCAACTTCTTTATAGGCATCAGCATTAAATACTAAAATATTAATATTATCGTTGTGTTTTTCTCCTGTGTATTTATAACTTTTAGTTATACTTTCTTTTAGGAGTTTTATTCCATTGTCTTTGCCTTGTTGTATTATTTTTAGATTTGATTTTTTTATTTTATCTACATTGTTACTTTCATTTATTAAAGTCCAATTTTCTTTATTTCTTATCATACCTTTAAATAATGAAGGATTAGAGGTTTTAATATAAAGTATTTTATTATTCTTTTTGTACATTGCACCAAACAAATTAAGTATTTTAATACCAACTCCTAAACCTTGAAAATCAGGTAACACAACTAAACGACTAACTCTATAAGCATCTTTTATAGTTCCGCTTGGCATTGGAAGTATTGCCATAAAACCAATAGGCTTATCATTAAACAATACTACAAAACATTTTGCAGCTTTGTTTAAATCTTGTGTTAGATAATGATGGTGCTTGAATATCTTCCAAGTTTCATATCTACATCGAAATATCTGTAATTCAATTCTTGGTCTTTGCCTTCGATTTGACGCTATCTCAAGACGCCCTTTTTGTGGTGAATAAATCCAATCTGGTTGCAACCAATTCATTATATCAAAATGACAAGACGCTAATACTATTTTTTTGTTTGTTCGTCTTATGTATTTTTGTAGTGCGTTGCTCATAGCTTTTGCTACATCTCTATCTACTACGCTTGTATATTCATCTATTAATATTACATTATTTTCATCTGCTTTGCCAACCATATAAGCTAAACTGGCTCTATATTGTTCTCCATTTGACAAAGTATGAAATGGTCTTAACCAAGTTGGGACACTACTTAAACCCATAGCAGACAGCAAAAAAGTAGCATCTTTAGGTTCTAACCAATCAAAATTAGATATTAGAGATTTTTTGTAATCAAAATTATATGTATCCATTTCTTTTTTAAAGAAATTTTTTAATATAGTTGTTTTACCTGTTCCGCTACCACCATAAACTACACCAATGTGCCATTGTTTTGGCAAATGTTCTAAATTAGCATCTATTGTTACGTTGCTTTGTTCTTTGTTTTGTATGTCAAAAGCTTCATAAACGTACTCGGTGTATTTGTCGTTTAATATATCGTGTTTGAGTTCTATTTTCATAATTCCCCAGTTAAGCAGTAGTTGTCTAAATCTGCACCTTCTATAAAAAACTTGTTATATAAGTCTAATGCTTTTTCTACTTTTTGTTCGCCTCTAAAATAAAATTCTTCTGAGCAGTTAAAAATACCAATGTCAAGGCTTTTTTTATCAAGTACTAAAAAATAAAACGACTTAAAATCTTTGTTAAACAAATTACAATACAGATAGCATTGTACATCATAAGAATATTTTTGTGCCGAGTAGCTAAAGTCTTTTACGCTTGATGCAGTAGTTTTCAAATCTACTATTCTATTGTCAGCTAATACATCTGCCTTACCTCTAAAAGGAAAACTTAATACGTTATCTATTGCTGGTACTTCAAACTCTGCTTTAGTAATTAATTCTTTTGCGTGTTCGTTGCGGTAAAACGCATCTACAAGCCTATCAGCATCACTACGCTCTTTTGCAGTAAATACTCTTGGGTTTTCAGCTTTGGCATCTCTAAACTTCTTTGTGTTCTTGCTTTGCACATCTATAAAGGTTTGTGCTGCAAATACCTCTGGCTCTAATATGGCGGTGTGGAATAACCACCCATCCCTTAAAGCTTGGCTTTCGCCACTCCCATACTCTAAACTAAACTTATATGTCTTAGGACTTGATAGAAGCTGTTTAAGGCTACTACTACTAAGCGCAAGAGTATTTAGTTCTCCATAGTAAAAGGTGTCATCTTCCATACGCTTAAGCAGTTCTGCTTTGTCGTAGTACTTATTGTCTAATAGTTTTATTTTAGATTTCATATTGTTTTAGTTCTTGTTTTAGTTTTTGTATCTCTTTGTTTTTTTCGTTTCTTATTAAATCTACTTTCTTGGTTAGTATCTCTACCTCTGTAATTAACTGGCTTGAGAGTATTCCTATTTCTGTAATTGCCTTAACACAATTCTTTAAATCTTTGTTGTTAGGTTTAGCCTCTTGCCAATCAATAAGTTTCTCAATTAAGAATGAGTACCACAGTCCGTAAGATTGTTTTTGTAGTAAATCCATTCTAACTTTCAGAACCAATTAAGTAACCAAAAGCCACACACAAGGCTAACATAAATATAATAGCACCTTGTATAATTCTTTCTCTTTGCAGTTCTTTTTTAAGTTCTTTGGCTTCCAACTCTTTCTGTGTGTAAACCTCTATTCTATTTTTGCGTGTTTGGATGTGTAACCCAGTTTTTGTCTTTTTCATTTTATTAATATTTAAAGCGCGCATGCGCGCGCTGTTGTTTATTTATTAGTTAATTCTTTTTGATATTGTAAGGCTTCTTTTTTGTTGTTAAAATGAAATTGTTTTAAATTATTATGTTGTATTACATCAAGCCTAAAAGAACTTCTGTTTTTATTAGTCATTAATCTTGTTTTCATTTTATTGTATGTTAATAATTATGCTTCTAATATGTGATGCTCTGTTTTCCAACTCTATCTTTTTTTCTTTAGTTAAAGATTTTTTGTAACTATCGTAATACAATATAGCATCTATTTGCTTTAGCTCTTTGCTTAAGTCGTCAAGCTGCGTTCTCATTTGTTTAATATATAAGATAGTGCAGTTTGCTCGTTCATTCCATAGGCTTGAACCATCATAGTTATCCAAGCCTTTTCTGTTTCTGTAAGTGTTTTCATTGTGTTTTGTTTTTTACAAATATATATAAAAATATTTATTATAAACAAATTATAAACAACTTATTTTTTAAATCCGTTTAAATTTATTATAGAAGCTTGGCTCTCGTCAATCAAATAACAAGGCTTTAATACTTTCTTTTTAGTCCATAGTGTAGTATCTGGGCAGTACATATCTTGTTCTTTTAAATCCTTGAGGCTGTTTAGCCAGAACATATAATTGCCTTTAGGGTCATTAACAAAGTATAAAGCTATTCTACCAGTATCAATTAACTTGTCGTACTTGTAAACCTCAAGCATTTTTTCTTTGTAGTATTTGTTTCTAAACTTAAACTCGATTACTACTTCTTTGCCTTTAGGACTTGTGCCAATAGCATCGTAATGTTCAAAACCTTTGCCAGTATGTGTTAAGTTCCAACCATCAGCATTTAGCAACAGTATTACAGCTTTCTCCCACTTGTGTACATTCTTAATCATAAATCTTGTCTATATCTGCAATCCATTGTACAAGTCTTTTAGGATTGCAACTGCAAGGCTCGTGGTATTTGTGCTTGTAATACTTAGAATGAAGCCTACACAATAGCTTATATTGTTCTTGTGATAGCTTACTCTTGACGTCAGCTTTAAACTGCTGCCAATCTTTTTTGTCTATTTCTTCCATAGATCTATATCGTT
>Ga0098060_1000322_pt1 | contig 22862 bp, 26 predicted proteins | sample 21_taG_FD_77063 | JGI IMG/M metagenome (GOLD analysis project Ga0098060, IMG submission 77063) | Marine viral communities from the Subarctic Pacific Ocean - 21_ETSP_OMZ_AT15319 metaG | ecosystem: Environmental > Aquatic > Marine > Oceanic | place: Pacific Ocean | collected 2015-01-19 | reverse complement strand
TTTGTTTGTTACGTCTACCTCTTTTGCTTTTACTAACTCACCATCAAGATAACTAAATTCATTTGTATACTCCGCAAGGTCTGAGTTATCCATAACTTCAAATCTTTCTTGCGTACTTTTTTCTAGTGCCTGAATAATTGACGTAGCCAACATTCCACTTTCGCCTGTTATAAATAATTTTCTCATAATTTACTCTGTATTTTATTTGCTGATTGACTTATTGTATCTGTTGTTGTGTCAATTCTATTTATTTTTATACCTACTGTTTCTGCTTCTTGAATAACATCATAAAACACGCTTCTATGTTTTTTCCAGTCTTTTATATCCAAATCATCTTCATCGTGTTTTATAAATCTTTCTTTTACTAATTCGTAAGAACAATCTATAAAAAAGAATTTGTTATCAAGAATGTTTGCAGCATGACTCCAGCATTCGAAGAAAAAATCTTCATTTATATTTCTATTATATAGTCTACCATATACGATCTGAGAAAGAAATGATCTGACATAAACAAGATGATTGCCTTTGCCTAGCTTTACAATCTCTCGTCTAATAGAATCCTTGCCTGTTTTATCAGGACCGTCGATATGTATTATTTCTGCTGCCATATTTGCATCATTGTTGATAAAAATTGTAATTGTTGTACTTCTACTTTTCCAAATATGAGTACTTTATTATATACAAGTATATCAAATTCATTTTTTCTATGTAAATCAAAAACATCTTCTACTCTTGACATTACATTGAAAGATCTATCTAAATCTTGTAATGGTATACAGCAAACAAATTCGTTTCCTGATTCTTTTTCTAAAGAATATCCCCAGTTGTCACCAATAAAAGACTTTGTTTTTATAGTATCTTCAACAAGAGATTCCCAAAATTTTATTTCTTGCTTTGCAGCAGGATTTTCATAGAAACAGTATGTTAATTTAATTTCCTGTACTACCAAATCCTCCATCTCCTCTACTTGTATCTGACAAATTTTCAACTTCTTCAAATTCAAAAGTTGGAACAGGCATAATAACAATCTGTCCTACTCTATCACCCTGCTTATATCTTCCACCAGGAGGGCCTGACAACTCTTTGAATCTAAGTTTAACTGGTCCTCGATATCCTGAATCAACAACCCCTACGCAATTTGCAAGAACCAAATTTGTTTTTGAAACAGAGCTTCTTGGAAACAGCAAACCTACATGGCCTTCAGGTATTTCCATTGATAAACCTGTATCGTATTCTACATATCTTTCGCTTGTATTCCATTGTACAGCTGTCAAATCCATACCTGCATCGCCTTGCTTTGCATAGGTTGGTATTACTGCATCACTATGTAATTTTTTAATTTTTACTTTCATTGTAAATTATCTCCAATATATTCCCGTTAATTATTTGTATGCCTTCATTTAGTTTTCTATTCAAAGTTTCTTCTGAATATATACCTAAGTTCTTTTTTAGATAAACCTCAAATCCACTATCAGAAAGTTTGTTTGCATTGCTAATATCGTCATCAATACAAAACGCAACCTGACTAGGTTCAAAGTTATTTATAATATATTTTTCTTTCTCTTCGTTAAATACAATTGCATCGTAACATATATCATTATCTTTTAACCACTTCAAAGTATCAGAATATATTCTAAAATATTTTTTATATGGTCTTGCAGTAAGTAATACAACATTATATTCTTCGCATGTCTTTTGCATAAATGTTTTTGCCCCCTGTAATACATCGAGCTTACCTTTTATTCCACACGTTCTATATTCAGACTTAATTCTATATTGTTCTTTTTTGTCAACCTGACTTTTGAATTGAGCAAGAGATTCATATCCTGCCCATTTCAAAAACCCACCTGGCCAGTCTGCAAGTACACCATCTATATCTATAAAAGCAATTTTTTTATCTGAAGCTTTAATTTTATCCATTACTTCTTCTTGATTAAATTTAGCTTCAACAACGTTTGATTTATCAATGAATTTTTGGTATAAATCATCGACACTAAAACCGTTTAATTGTATAATACCAAATAGATATTTCAGTACATCAACACATTCTTCTAATACATTATCATTAACGTCTTCTGTATTTTTAGAAGTATGCATTTTCCAATCTATCTCATCTAGCACTTCATACACCTCTTTAGACAGCGCTAGAACGTACTCCTTGTTCCACTTTATTTTTAACTGTTTGTTATTAAGGACTTCATTTACGGATAAACCCTGCTTTTCAAAAAACTTTTCTGTAAATGATTCTTGTATCTTAAATATTTCTTTTAGTCTATCCATGTCTTTACTTTATCTAAAACCTCATTAGCTTTTATTTGATGGTCCCATTCTGCAAATCTTCCTAGCATATATATTCCATCAATATTTTCTATTCTTAAACTTTCTTTTATTTGTATTGGTAAATTTTCAAACTTCAAATCAATTTCATTGCCCTGAATATGAGTACCTTCAATTGGTTCTACTGATTCATATACTATATAATCTCTAAAAAATGTTTGACGTGTCCAGTCAGTACCAATAGAGTATACATAATCAAACCACAATGATGGGTGTGCTTTTTCTTCTAACATACTGTCTAAGTCATTCTTATATTTAGCTTTATAAAAACACTTTTTTGTTGTTGACAGGTCATGAGGCATATCTTCCATACTTGGAGTTATTTTCTTTAGAATGTTTAGATTTAATGTAGATACTATTTGAGTGTATGTAGATTCTTTACCATCTATAAATATTTTTCTATTAAATGATTCTATTTTATCTACTGAAGATTCTATAAGCTGACCTCTGTCTTTTATTATATCAAGTAGTGTTGTAAATAAAAACTTATAGCTATCTTCTCCATGATTGTCTATTTCAATATGCTCGATTTCAGTCATGCCTTCAGACATGAAACTTGATTCTGACTGGTTAGTGCCTCTTGTTTTCATTGCATAGTTTGCCTTAAAGTTTTTAGAAGGTGTGTCACTAACATTGCCGTCCTCATTAAATCCTATTACAGCAATCTCAATTTTTATTTCACATTCTGGTAATACGCTTTTTATAAACTCTTTCATATTATCAGTTGACTGAAGTAGTCTTGGTCCTGGTATAAACGGTAAGTTTAATTGACCTAGTGGTTTTTTATCTATAATTTTATAATCAGTTAGATAATACGCTGCAATAAGACCAGCTGGTCCCGCTCCTAATATATATTTATTTTCCATGTGTAACCTTTTTTATTTAATATAATATAACAATTTTTTTTGATATAATGAAATTTATTTTAACCAATTTTCACTTTCTTCTTTAGTTGGCCAGTCTATAGGCTTTTGGCAATATTTACAAAACCATCTTATACTAAAGCTTTCTGTAAATCTTAATTCTTTATTTTTATGTGGACATTCGTCTTGTATTTTTTTTATTTCTTTCTTTATCGTTCGAAGTTTTTCGTTGAGTTTGGATACGTCCATTGGAGTCTCCTTGTGTATTCTTTGGTTTGACCAAAAATTCTTTACAATATAACTCCTCTATCCAGCTATCGTACTTCACAGCTTCCTCCTGCACATGCTAATTCGCCAGATAAATTTGTGTTATCATCTATTTCGATAACTGTTGATAATTCTACTTCTGTTAATGACTTCATCATTTCTTTATACTTCGTCTTTGTAATATCTTCAAATGGCGCCTGAGTATAACTACCACCATCATAAGGTAGTACTGACAAACCATTATATGATTCTCTATTTTGCCACATCCATTCTCCTGCCAATTCCCAGTCTTCTTTTTTAAGAGATATTGTTGCAGATACATTATGAGTGTTTGAACCTTTTCTATGTCCTGAGCTTACCCATTCAGTAGCTACTTTTTTAACTCTATCTAAAAGTGCAAATGGAGATTCAGTTCTCAATATAGATCCGCTTGGAGCTTTTTGAGGCACTTGGATTACTGCTGTATCATGTGGTCTAAAATATTCGTCTTCTACTAATTCTGGGTGGTGTAGTATCAAATGCTGATATATTGACTCATTTTTTCCAACTCGTATACGTCTAATATAATAATTATTATGCCACGCATGAATACCTGAACTAGTCCCTAAAACTAAAGAAGTTGTTCCTGCAGGTTTTACTGTAGTTGTTCTTGCTGCTTTATTTATTCCAATAAGTTTTGCAACTCTTGAATTTTCTCTTTTAACTTTATCAGCTGCTTGTTTCATATCATAACCTAATACACGGCCGCTACCAATTCCTGTCATTGAAACACCTATTAGTGCCTCTTTCTCTGTAGTTTCTCTCCAAACATCTCTTAAATAATGAAAATCAGTATACCCTGCTTGAAGTGTGCCAACAAATGCTGCAGCTTTTACTCTTTCATTTAAGTCTTCTTGTGATTCTATATTTGAAACATTTACTTCACAAAGATTGCAAAACTGAAAAGGTCTCAAAGCGATTTCGCAACAAGGGTTTGTTCCCCAATCTTTATCGTTATTAAGATAGATACCAGGTTCTCCTGCTCCTGATAATTCTACACGTTTCCAAAGATCTAAAAAGAATTCTTTCGTGATCTTATGTCTCATTAAGCATGCTGAGTTGTTTGCTCGACCTCTCTGTGCGTTTAACTCCCACCAATTACCAGTTTTACATCCAATCATTTCATTGTCATCTGCAGAAAACAAACTAATAAGTGCAGCTCGTCTAATACCACCAGCTAAAACTGCATCAGCAATATGGCATACAATGTCGTGTGCTTCTAAAGTTGTAAGTTGGTCTCCTGTTTCTTTAGATTCAAGCATTCCTTTTATTTTTACAATACATTCTTTAAGTGGTTGAGGGCCAGGAGCTTTACCACCAGATGTAACCAATTGCGAACCTTTAGGTCTAATGTCAGAATAATCAAATGTTATTTTGCTTCCACCACCATTCATATATGATTTCATTAAAACTTTAACTGCATCTGCCCAACCTTCAATTGAATCTCCAATTAAAAATCTTTTCTTTCTTTTTGGATATGGCTTTTGAATTATTGGTAATTTTTCAACATGATGTTTTTGAACTGAATATCCAACTCCTGTTCCACCTAATAATAAAAACATTGTTTCACTAAATGCGTCTATAGAATCTATAGGAAGATATGCGCAATTATATACTCTGTTTGGAGATATTTCAATTGGCTTCCCACCAAACTGCAAACTTCGCATAGATGGTAAAATTTTCTTATTATATACTAATTTATATTTTTCTTCTATTTCTTCTTTTAGTTGAGGGAATTTTTTTATGTGCATTTCTTTATTCCGTGTCACTAACTCTTCCCAAGTCTCTCGTCTATTTAATTCAGGTACATACTTTGCATACTTCATGTAAACAGTAATTTCCGACAATATTTGATTTGATATTTCCATGTTTCTCTTCCTTTAATTCGTAACGTTTCTGAAAAAAATAAACCAACTAGTTATTTGTTGGCTTGCTAGTATAAATATATTAGTCATCTAATTCTTCGAACCTTTTCTTCATTTCTTTTCTTAAGTACTCTTCATGATTACTCATTTGAGTCTTTAATTCTGCACCTCTAACTGATGACTCATCATATATTTGAAAGCTACCATTATTAGTATCTATTTGGCTAGGGAATGTTATTCCATCAGGTCCAAATCGATTTTTAATAACATGGATTCTTCCAGTACCACCAACTTTATCTTCAATTTTTCTACTTAATGACATTACAAAATCTGCTGTCATAATTTTCGAATACGACTCTGCAATTTTATCTGCTTGTATTACATCTTCTTGAAGCGCCGATCTGTTTGCCTGAGATGCTGTCCAAACTGGTACATCAATAGTACCTGCAAGACCTCTTAACTCTTCGTATATATTACCTAGCTCTAATCTATAATCTTTGTGGCCGTGGCCTGATCCCCTTAATAGATCAGCATAATCTAAAATAATCATATCAGGTTCTTTACCTAATATTCTATATCTTTCAACATGAGATGCAATTGTAGATATCGCTGCTGTCTTTGTTGGATAGTATTTTACAATAAGATTTCCTGGTATTTTTTCTACCGTTTCTTTAACTGAGTCTATATTATATTTTAATTCCTGATTCGCAATGCCTGTAATTACAGAATCATATCGAAGTCCAACGTAAGCTTCATTTAATTCTAAAGTATAATGTAAAACATTTTTTCCTTGCTTTATAACATTTGCTCCTAGATTTACAAGAAGGAATGACTTACCAATACCAGCTGGAGCTACTACAACTCCTAGCTCTCCTTTTCCTAAACCGCCATCCATGAGGTTATCAATTACTTCCCAACCAGTTGGTTGTATGTGTCTTGTTGCCTGGTTATATCTATCATCTACAGAAGCCACATAATCATGACCTACATTTCTTTCACAACCAGCAGTCATAGCAGTATCAATCTTAGCTTTTATTGCGTCATATTTACCTGCACTTAAAAGTTCAACTGAATCCATGATTGCGTGCTTTAATACTTTATTTTTGCAAAAGTCTAGTGTCTGCTCCATTACAAATTCTAGATCTTGAGAATCAAGATGTTTCAAAGCTTCTTTCACATTTTCAACAACACTTACTTTTAATACGTCATCTGTAATTTCAGATATTTTTACCTTAAGTACTTCAGCTGTTGGCTGTGATTTATATTGTCTAAAATAATCTTTTATCGTAGAAACAAGAAATTGGTTAGATTCATTTTCAAAATACGAATCTTCAAGAATATCATTTATTTGCTGTAAAAATTCTTTATTTTTAAGTAAGCAAGTTATTATTTTTATTTGGAATGTATAACCAAATTCACTAAGTCTATCACTCATGCGTTTTATCTGCCATTATGTCGAGATGAGAAAAACAAGTTTTCAACCAAAAATCTGGATTTTTAATCGCTGTATTTAATTTGTCTTCTAACATCATTGTTTGAAATTTATATTTTACCAATCTGCTTACTGGTTCTTTTACTATATCTATAATATTTGATTTTGTACTACCACTAATATCTACTTCTGAAAGTTGCATAAGATCATAATTAAGCCTTATTGTTTTTTCATTGTTTTTTATATCTGAAATTACTTTTGAATTATCGTCTAAATCTTTTACATGCTGTAGCAATTCGTCTAATGATAATTTTTTATCTTCGAATAATATAGGTAGTTTTTTCTGAAGTGTTTTTACACCTACTCCTTTTATACCTGGAATATTATCTGATGTATCACCTTTCATTGTTCTATATAATAAAAAGTTGTGTGCTGGTATTTCAAAGTCTTCGTGTACTGTGTCCTTAAAATAATACTTCTTTTTTGTAGGGGACCATACTTGGACTCTATTATCTACTAGCTGTAGAAAATCTTTATCTGTCGACATTATATAAAATTGACTCTTAGGATATACTTGCTGAGAAATATATGCCATTGCGTCGTCAGCTTCTATATTTTCTGGTGCCAAAACTGTTATTGGTAATACATCTAGATATTGAGTAAGTCTTTGAATTTGCTGTGACATTGATACTCGTTCATCTTCAGGACTATGGAAGGAGCTTAGACGAGTTAACCGCTTTCTAACTTTTCTGTTTGCTTTGTACTCCGGGAAGAGTTTTCGCCTTTTACTAGAACCGCCTTTACCATCAAAACAAATAATCACCCTAGTTGGTTTGATGTTTTTAATTGCATAACCAATAGATTGCAGAAAACCCGTCATCCCCCCAATATGTATACCATCATCATTAGTACTTGGATTGACGGCAAATGCTCTTATAAAAGTATTCAATCCATCAATCAATAAAATCCTATCATTAGGACTTTGACTTAAAGTGTCATCTTCTTTAAGATTTTTTAGAATGTCTAAATATTGTTGTTTCATATATGTAATATAACTAAAATTTCCGACATAATAAAATAAAAAACGTACTAAGTGGGCAGTTTTTTTATTTTATTGTTATAAACCTAGCTTTCGCTTTTTCTGATTTCGCCACAGTGATTTGTAATAAGCCATTGTGCATTGTTGCATCCAAATTTGATAGGTCATAATCAGGACTAACCTTCCATCCCATATCGAAACTTCTTCTTGCTATACCTCTATGCATATAAGCTGGAGCTTCTTCATCTGATGGGTTGGATTCTATATTTGGTTTTTTGTAAGCAACCTTCAAAGTGTTGCCTTCAATTGAAATTTTAATTTCGTCTTTGTCTAACCCGACACAAGCGATATCAAAGCAGAGTGTGTCGTTTTTTGTAAACACATCTACTGGATAATCTGGTTTTGATTCCATAAAAGAACCAAAATCTACATTTGTATCGAAAAAGTTTTTGAATAATAAATCGGTGGAGAAGAGTCTCTCACCTAATAATTGTCTTGTCATAATAAATCTCCTTAAATAATTTTAATGTTTTAACGCCCACTTAGTACGTTTAACATATATAAATATACAGCTACTCAGTCTTATTTCTGATTAGCTATATGGTACATTTCTTGCCCTGCTTTCCAGCAACCTTTAGTTCTTTCGGCAATTGCAATTGTATGTTTACTTTTAATTTTAGATAAAGCATCGGCAATATCTTTCTGATCTTCCAAGTCTCGAACAGTAACTGTATTATAGATTACAGACTTAAATTTTTCGCTTGTCTTACCTGTCTTCTCGTCTCTAACGATGCCATCTTTAATTTTTTCTTTCTTTACATTTATTAAATGCGCTGTTAATCTTTTCATAATATATCTTAATTTTAATTGTGTTAAAAATAAAAGGCTCTTGGTTGGTTAAATAAATCGAATCTAATAGTGAGGATTTTTAACTCTTAACATTCTGCACCACGGGAAGGTGGCCTTTTTTCACAGAACAAGGAAAACCAGAGGGGAGTGTTTTGGGTTCGTTTGATGCCGGTCTTAAACCTACTACCTCAACTCTCGTGGATTCCTATTTCTTATAATACTTTGATTACATCAGACTTCTTAACTTCAACTACTTCAAATTCTACTGATGAGTTTGCAAAGTCTGCGTTGACTTTTACTTCTGCATCTGTAACTGATACTGCTGAAACTAAATAAGCTTCCTTCTTCCACGTAACTTTGTTACCATTATCTGTTGCGACTTTTACTCTTGCTAAATAATACATATCCATAACTTTTCTCCTTATTGTTTTATATATAACTTTCTATTTCTAATATACATAACACCAGTTGGTGCTTCGTTTAATTTTCTACCTGTCAAATCATATATGATACCATCATCAATGTTGTTTCTCCACATACAACAGCTACATCCAAATTGGCATACTTCGCTTATTGCAGTTGGATTACCCATCATCATAACCATCCACCCATTTGGTCCGAATACCAATGAATCACATTGCATACAAGTATAAGTCATTGTATCGATAGTCATATCAGTTGTTAGACAAACTTTAATTGTATCGGTTGTCATAAACTGCTGGAAGTATACTGTTGTTCCTGTATCTCCATAACATAAATTGTCATCACATACTGTCCATGAATAATTTGATACTACACACGGAAAGTTAACCGGACATGTTCCATTGACCCAAGCTTCTAATTGTAATAAATTAGTGTTTGCAGTTGATGTAATTGCATATTCAACTGAATCACATGGGTTGATTTGTGCTTGTGTTTGTAGTCCAAGCGATACTAATAATACTACTAAAATTCTTTTCATTTTATTCTCCTTATTTTAATATAATAACAATAACTATGCGGTGGGGTTCGAACCCACAGTTTTTCAAGTACCAGTTGGTTGGCTAAAAACTTAAAAAAAGCCATTATGTTCATGCACTCTTTATGAACATTGAGTCGGCGTTACCGCTTCGGTTACCTTCCGTAGAAGGGTGTCTTCCAGAACCTAATCATCCTTTTGGGATTTTCGATTACTTCCACCACGCATAGCATTGTTATTATCCTATTGGCACATCATCATCACCGATTTCGATATCATCGATACCAATGTTATCGGTTTTATATGACATAACCATTGTTTCACAAATTTTATTATAAATACTTTCTTTTCTTTCTGGATTTGAAAGTACCTTTGTTTCAAAATCTTTAGACAAGAATTTAATATCCTCGCCAGTAATATCACAAGTATAAGTATACCAACTTCCACCTTGTTGTAATAATTTATAGTCTTTCATTACTTGCAACCAACTTCCTGTATCATCGATTCCTGATTCGAAAAAGATGTTGAATTCTGCTTGTCGCAATGGAGGACCCATTCTATTTTTTACAACTATTGCTTTTGTTTTAATACCTATTGTTTGTTCTTTACCCTGAACCTTTGCTTTAATCTGACCTGCTGCTTTTAATCTTAATCTACAACTTGCATGAAATTGAATAGCTTTACCCCCAGAAGTAGTCCACGGATCTCCAAACATAACTCCAAGCTTTTGTCGTAACTGATTAGTAAAAAATAAAGCTACTCTTTCTCTACCAATTAGTTGAGTAATTTTTCTCATACCTTTTGATAAAACGATTGCCTTTGATGTTGCCCAACCTTCTTTGTCATAATCCTGAGCCTGTTCAACTTTAGTAGTTGCTGCCGCAACAGAATCTACTGCAATTGATACAAGTCTATTTTTATCACTTTCTTTAACTTTAAGAATTATATTTTCAATTACTTCAAAAATATCTTCTACAGTTTCAAGTTGAATATAAAGCATTTTTGTCATATCCATACCTATTGCCGTTAAGAATTCTTCATTCATAGCATTTTCAGTATCGATATACACAGCCAATCCTCCTGCTTTTTGAGTATTTGCAAGTAAGTGAGCAGCTAATAGTGATTTACCGGAGGCTTCCATTCCAGTAATTTCTGTAATTCTACCTACAGGTAAACCACCATTTGGCCTATTAGAAATAGCAAGGTCAAGAATAGATGAACCTGTACTTATCCATTCAGTCAAATCGGTTGGTGTATCTTCCGCACCATCAAGAAAGTATGCTACTTTCATTCCCTTAAACTGCTTGTTTAGTGAGTCAGCTAAAACGCTGGCCAATTCATCTCTTTTAGTTTTCTTTGCCTTTGCCATATTATTTCTCCTTACTCGTTAAATAAATCATCAAATGCAGTTTCAATACTTTCAGTTGATTTTACGCCTGTTGCAGCTGCTGTTGCAACTGGAGCTTTTTCAGTTTCAGTATTTGAATCTGGGTCTAACCATTCACCTAGTACTGCCTTTAAGTTATCGTATGATTGTTTTTTGAAAATTTCAAAAATATCTTTCTGACCACTTACAATTTTTTCAGCTACGTTTTTATCTTCAGTAGCTGCTGATTGATTTGGCTTTACACGGATTGCTGTTTTAGGATAGTTTCCTACTCCTTCTGCTGGAGTGAATTCTACTGAAATATCTCTACCAGCCTGTACATCTGTGATATCACCATAGTCTGGATCTGCGATAAATCCTAGTAATTCAGTATATACTTGTTTACCGAATCCCCAAAGTTTAACGCCTTCCGATTCTTTACCTCTAACGATAACTGGAGCGTAAACTCTCATCTTAGGTGTTAATTTTTTCGCTAAATTAAAATCATCTGATTTACCTGTTGCTCTTAATTTTTGAGCGAATTCTTCTACAGGATCTGGATCACCATACGTTACTGGTGATAAGTAATTTTTCTTACCTAAATCATAATGAAAGTACATCTCGATAAACGGATTGTCTTTATTAAATTGATAAGGTACGATTCTTACTTGGTTTTTACCTGGTTCAGGTTTCCATAAATTATCTTGTCTACCTGTTTGTGTTTGTAAGTTATTTAACTTACGTCTGATTGCATCTAAATCTATTGCCATCTTTTTCTCCTTTTAATTATTATTTATTATTTTTAATTTCTTGCACTTCTTTTCTTAGGTCTTGTGCCTGACCTTTAATTTCTTGCATTGCTTTTCTAATTCTAGTTCCAGCTGACATGTTTCCATTGTTAAATTTGTCTACATCTGTCTGGATATTTTCTAAAATCGTTTGCAATTCTTGAATTGATACTGCCATCGTTTTTTCTCCTGTTTTTAATTATTACTATAATATAACAAAAATTTCTTAATCTAAAAAACTTTTGTTAAACTTTTTTTGCGATACCAATCTGGCTTCATCGCTATTTTTTCTGCCAGACGTTTTCTTATAATTTTCTGGTCCTCTAAAGTAGGCATCCAGTCATTATATAATTCTAATGGAAAAACATCTTTAGGAAATTTTCTATTTGGGTCAGGGCTAAATCCCCTAGACTTCATTTCCTCTACAAGGTCGTCATATCGTTTATTTAGATATAAACCTTTATCATAGAAAAAGTACACATGACCTGTATTAAGGGTGTAATTTTTACTAATTCGCTCTTTTTTGAATCCAGCTTTACTTTTAAGAGTTCTACTTAATGCAGCAGGAACCATAGTAATTTCTCTATATTCTGCTATTAAATGCTGGTCTGTTAATTCAGATGGTGATATGATGTTTATTCTTGTCATGATACTTTCCAAAATAATTGTACGCAAATTATACCTGTTGCTAATATTAGCGATGTTAAAGTTTTTAAGTTAATACCTTCTCCCATCATCCACCAAGTTATTATTGCGTATGATGATATTCCCAATGCAAACCCTATAAATCTACCTGGCCATAACATACCATCAAAATGTTCTACGCAGTATTTTGTTCCATATATAAATGTATATGAAATTATACTACCAAATACTATTGCTAAAATGTGAGGATTTTTATCGAACCAAGTCCACTTGAACTGTCCGTTTAATTGAAACCATATTAAGATGTGACCCGTCAAGAACAACATCATAGAAAGTGCTAATTTGCTCATTTGTTAATTTGCTTTTATTATTAAGTATTTTTTATTTATATATAAATATAACAAAACTTACCGAGATATAAAAATTTTATCGGGTTTATTTTTTATATTTGCTATTTATTTTATTAAATCTTTTATTTATATCGTTATTGTCTAGACAATTAAAGTATTGTTTTTTAGTAACTCTTTGATTTTCTCTTGAATTATTTAATAAAAGTTCATTTACATTTATTTCTGAAAAATTAGAAAGCTCATTTATTGAATTTGATATGTTTTCTGTATTTAATATTAAAAGTTTTTCCTTTGGTATTAAATCTTTTATTTTTTTTATAGAGCTATAATAATATTGTAGAGAATCTTCAATTAAATTAGTATTTAATAATATTGTTGTAAAATGTTTATCTATTCCTAGTGGTAAACCTTTCTTTGATGCTTCTAAACTGAATAATATATCTCCATCTGTACGGATATCAAAATATTTTCGTCTGTAGGTTTGAGAAAATATATTATATAATCTATATATCATATTTATATCTGATATAAACCAAGACCTTGCTTCTCTTATTGTAAAAATAAATTTTGCATTTGGGAACTTTTCTAATATTATATCTGCAAAGTAATGATTGTAGCTTGAAGAATCAACGAATGCTGAATTTCTATTTTCTTCTCTATTATTTATATATTGTACAAACTCATTTCTAGAAATAATATTGTTTTTCCAATTATATATTTTGCTTATTGTGTTTTCAAATTCAAATTCGTGTACTGAATTATAGTTTTTGAATATCCCAGCAATAGACGTCGTTCCTGTCTTTTCTATTCCTAGATTGTATATTTTCATGAACCTATTTTTTTATTTTTATATGTACGACTTCTTTGATAGATGTATCAATTCTTCTCAAACCTTCGTCGTTTGTAACCAATATGCTGTTTCTATAATTTTCCCAATTTAATTGGAACGTAGTATCTAATACTCCATTATTACAAGTTTTAATACATTCGTTTAATGCGTTGATAGTATATAAAGTATTTGTTTGTTTCTTTCTATGCAATGAGATTGTATCTGTAAGTATTTCAACTTTATTTGATGCGTCTATATTATATGTACACATAAGTTCAGATTTATTTTCTTCATTATTTAATACAAAAATCTTATTATAAAGTATATCGTACGCTTGTATAATTTTATCTACTGTTTTTGTAAGCAGCTTCGTTTTTGTGAATGTACAAAGTAATTGAGTTTTCATTAGTTTGATGTCTCCGCCATTTCTACTTGTAAATCTTTTCCATACTGGCCTGCAACTTTTGAAATTGAACCACCTGTTCTATGAGTATCAGTTCCTATATGTACTTTTTTCTTCTTACCTGTATTTTCATCTATTTGATTTGAAACATAAACTAGATTCATGGTTCCAGCTTCAACTTCAACATTTTCTAAAAGATGGGTTTCTAGAGTTTTATTATAATTACCATCTGGATTTTTCTTTCTGTATTCTTCTTCTGAATCAAAACCTGTAACTTTTGCCAATGCAGTTCTATAATCTTTAGGTGATACAGAATGTTCTCCCATTTCAGTCAACTTTCTACCGTCAGCTTCTCCACTAACATTTTGTGTAATATGAACCCTATCTAAAAATCCTTTTACATAAGCTTGAGTTCTAGGACCATTTTTAGGTGGAATAGAATGTCCAGCTTCTTTATCAAGTCTTTTTAACTCTGCAGTTGTTTGAGTTTGCATTCCCTTTATATCCTCACCTCTACCTCTTTCTGCCTTTTCCATATCTCTTAGACCTGCATTGCTATGTATTTCTATAAAATCCTTTTCATCAAATATATTACCATACATTACTTCGCCTTTTTTATCAGGCTTTGTAAATTGTTGTTTTAATTTTTTAGCTGCATCTTCAGGTGATAATCCATCGTTAACTAATTTTTGCATTTTACCATTTATATCACGAGTCACTATTGTAATTTTTTCGTTTGTTCTTATATGATTACCTTTTGAAACTCCTCCAGTTCCCGTTACCATAGTTGCAGCGTTTACAATATTATCATCAGAATATTCTTTTCCTTCATTCTTAAACTGCTTAGCTGTTTTATTCTTCCATTCTTTATATTCTTTTGACTTAATATCTTTATTTGGTGGACCATCAATACCCATAAGCTTTGCTTGTACTTCAGGTTTTTTAAGAGATTTTGCTGTATATTTTCTTTTATTTGCAAGCTCCTCTGGTGATAGTTTGTCTTGAGCTTTTCCCATTTTAGATCTTCCGCTCAAAGCTTGTGCAGCTTTGGCCATTGTTGATTTCGCTTGTGTTGTAGATAATCTTTTACCGTGTTTTTCAGTAGCTGATTTAACTCCATCTGCAAATCTTTCATCAAATTTATTAGCCTTAGCAAATTGTTCTTCTGCCACTTGTACAACATCAGCTTTCTCTTTAGGTTTCATATTTAATTCTTCAGCTGCCTTTAATATAGAACGTCTAGAACTATTAACTGTACCGCTTGATTGTTGGTCGTTTAATGTTTGTTTATTTGAAATATATACAATTCTATCATTTCCATCACTGTCTTTGTAAATCATTATTGTATCAGCGTCACCTTCTTTTCCAGTAATAGATTTATCACCTGCATTTTTTTGGAATTCGTATAGCTCCTTTTTAGCGTGAGCTATAGCTTTAGGAGTTTTTGCTTCGCTTAGTTGTGTTGCTAATGTGTCTCTAACAACTGTGCTGTCTGTAGTATTAACTGGATAACCTTTTGGTTGTTCTTTATTATATTTGAAGTCTGGATTATTTTTTACTTCTCTGGCTGAATCAAACCCTGCAATTGATGCATTTGCAAGTTTGTTTAATTTCTTTTCATTTTTCGCAACTTTACTATCAGGATAGTTTTCTTTAACATGCTCGGCTATCTTTTTAGCAATTTCTTCTTTTGTTATGTTTGTATCTGTTAATGAAATTTCTCTACCTATATTTGTCATTTCTTCCTGTATAGTTGTATCGCCACCACCTTTTCCAGCTTTACCACCAAAAGCTTCTGCTCTAGATTTACCTGCTCGATTCTTTATATCTTCAGAGCCTTTTGTTGCAATAACTGATGGTTCATCTTTTCTTGATACAGAGTCTATAATTTCATCTGTTGATTTTCCATCCCATCCCGGACCACTTGCTTTTTTAGGATATTTTTTAACTTTAGCTTTATTTGATTTTGATTTATCTTTTTTTTCAGCATCTCCAACAGTTGTTTCTTCACCTCCAATTTTTACTTTAGTAGTTTTTCTCATTTTGTGTTTAGCTTTATATTTCGCTAAATCTTTAGAAGTATTAAATTCAATTTCAGAAATATACGCGTTTATAAATTCTTCAGAATACTTATGTGCTCTAAGAGTTGCCTCAAGTAGTTCAAGATGATTTCTATTTTTTGGGTCAGGCATACCATCGTTAACTCTCCAAGCCCAATCTTTTAATAAATAATTTATGTTCACAGTATTCTCCTATCTATATAAATATCAAATTAGAGGTCCAAAGGCCTCATATTATGATAATCTCTACCAATCTTAAGATTAGAAGGGAGTGACATTAAATCCTGTATTTTATTAAGAATTTTCTTATCTTCAGGGGCAACATCAAATATAAATGCATCATATACATATAACACCATTTTACTAGAATATTTTTCAAGTAATTCAAATATGTTTTTTAATACCTTACAATTCATTTCAGTTTCATATGCCTGTATCAAATAATTAAATAATTTTTGAGGATTCATATCTTTTAGATTTCTTTTATATAACCTTCGTTTTAATATTGGTGTTTCTATATAACCTTTACTATTATAAATATCCCAAAGCTTAGAAATATATTCAGATGTCTTATTAAAATATTCAATTCTTAAAAACTCTTTTGGTATACCACCATAAAGAATCTGAAAACTAATTTTTTTAGATTCATCGTACTGTTCTTTAGTTAGTGTATCTGAATCAAAATATAATTTACCTAAATATCTATGAAAGCTTCCCTCGGGTTGTTCTATATTTACTAATGAAGCTATAAGTCGTAAATGATATGCGTCATAATCAAATTCAGCTAAATAACCACCTGAAAATCTGCTGATGTATTTTTTTCTAGTGCCATCGTCTTTATTTAACGCTGCATAATTTATACCATTATTTGAATTAGCGGGCCTTCCTGTTGTTGTATATACGTTATATTTTGTATATTCCATACCTTCTTTAGTATACAAACCATTTTGTTCGATTTCTCTAAAGGTGGCCACTATATTTTCATTATAGTCTATAATATCCTTATCAGGTACTCCCTCTAATGCATGCGAGAGAGAGCGTAGATGGTCTATTTCTTCTTCCTGCTTACATTGTGGGATTATATCATAGATGTTATATCTATCACCGTATAGCCTTTTATAGAACTTATTTATAGGTAATTCTATTTGACTATCATCTATCTGTTTGTTGTTAAACAAATAGTATTTTGTCTTTAATAGTCTTTTTGTTTCATTTAACATATATGAAATATAACAAAAAATTTTGATATAGGGAAATTTACGGAACTAAATTTTTTGGTATGTATCTTTCTTTTCGCACCCAATATAATCGATTGTGTACTCCTACATGATATTTCCCTTCCATAGGACCATATTGAGGGTGGATATGGTAATCGCCGCTATATGGCTCTCCGTCTTCATATTCAAGTTCATAATCTGTGAGAGTTGTTAAGTCTTCTAATACATCCATATATGCAGTCGGTTGAATTCGAGTATCTAACTCTTTAATTATTTTTGATCCTTCAGCTATCGCTGAAAGATTTGAATCAATATCATATACACTTAAACCTAATTCTAACTCTACGGTTTTTACTGCCTTGTGATATGGAGTACTAGATTTTTTATAATACTTAAACTTAAAATCTGGCACTTCACAGATATCACCACAATATTCAACAAAATATTTTTTATATTTTCCTTCCTTGATTTCTTTATCTTTTAATTCTTGAGGTTCGTCATTCGGAAAATTAAAATCTTTTTCATATTTTGGTTTGAGGTTATCATAATCGATGTGAGCTCTTCTGTCCATTCCAACTGACTCTAATCTGTCCCACTTCATTACTTCCGCTGTCATTTTTTCTCCTGCAAACACCTTCTTGAAATAATTCATTATTGGGCCATTGTAGTACTCACCTTTATGTTTTCCTTTCGTGAATACATACTGATCATCGTGAGTGAATCCGTATTTTATATGTTTTTCTTTGAATACTAACATTTTTTATCCTCTCTATGCCATTGGTGTCACATTAAGTTTTGGTACTGATGAATCTGCTATTGCTTTTTTACCATGACCAATAGATTTTTCTACTCTTGAATCTACTCCACATCTCATGTGGAAGTGTTTACCAGAAGCTTTAGCAGTCATTCTTTCATATTCATCGATCCAGTGATATTTACTTGGAGCTCCTTTGTGGAACCCTCCTAAAGCTTTGTTAATTTTCTTTTGTGTAGATTTACTCCACGGCGTAACAACAAAATCTAAACCATCACCTGATGTGTGAGAACTTTTATATGAAAGTCCGTGATGGAAAGCATCGTTTGCACCTGTCACTCTTATCTTAAGATCTGGGTAATTTTTACTAATGTGTGTAAAGAATGAACATGCATAATCTCTTAAGCAAGTTGTAATATCGCCACCATTATCTATTTCTACTCCTTTTTCAACAATATTAGAACCTAAGTCATCCATACATTTTCTTAACTCATTTGCCACAGGCTGTCTAAGAGCAGGATTTTTTGATTTCTTTGTTTTAGAATTATGACTACTCTTTTTACTACCTCCTGAACTAGAGCCTCCACCACCGCCACCAGTATATCTTGGTGATGATTTACCTGTAGCCAATATCATACGAGTTTCTATAGAAGTTGTCCAATCAGTTCTATTTACACTGTGTGCTATATCCGTTATCATAAACCTATGACCTTTAGGTAATAAATTATTATCAACTATTTGCTTTACTGCAAAAGATTCTCCCCAATATAAACTACCTATTCCATCAAATACACATTCAAATCCTACTGGTATTACAGTTTGCTTATCAGTTGAAGAAGCCTGTTCGTTTTTTCCAGAATAATAAGTTTTAAGAGCAGAGTTAGCCGTATCAATTGATTCATCTGTTATATCATCAGACAGCTCTTCCATTGCTTTTCCTAAATCTCCTTCTATATCTGCATCTGATTTTTCTTCCGTGTCGCTACCACAATCTGTATTATTTTTAACTTTTGATTCATCGGCACATTCACAATTTGCTTTTAGACCTTTATATAATCTATCTGTAACTGCAGATCCATACATTTTCCAAACCTTAATAGGTTCATTTGTATTTTGTGCAGCATCATCATCAGCATTAGAACCCATCATTATAGAATGCTTAAGGCTATCGTCAATATCTGTTTTCATACCCCAACTTCTTGCTACAGATCGGCCGTGCATACCACCATCATATCCTACTGAATAATCTCCTGATACTGTACCTAAATCTAACATAGGTATTGATGATAATTCATTTACAGCTTTCATATCTACAACCATAAGTCTAGATGGATCGAGTGGATCTTCTACTAACTTCATGTCCCAAAATCCTCCACATGCATCGTTAACTCCTTCTGCAACTTTCATTACATATTCACTTATCGTTTCAGCTGATAGATACGCTTCCCATAAAAAACCTGTATTTAACATTATCTGCTTTATATCTCCATCCCATTTGGCCATAGAATCAAAACCTGACGTCGCTTCTATTCCTGCATCAGCCGCATCATCTAATTCGTTTAGTGATACTGCTACATCCCAATGTGACATACCAGGGAGCATACATACCCATGGGTTTGAAGACGCATATAAATCACCAGAAGGATAACCTAGTGTGACTCCTGTACTATCAAGTCTCCATACATTTTTTGAAAATCTATCATCTGATTGAAGACCTGCAGCTTCTAATGCACCGGCATCGTAATTTTTACCTACTGTTGAAAGTCCATCTGTAATACATATTGTTTCGAACCAATCCCACGTAACAAAAAAGTTTAATGTTGGAAAACCTAAAAATGCCATTAGCTTAGCAATCTGTTCATCTACCCAACTTGAAAGTTCGTTCCATTTTTTTTCAACCCAATCAAGCGAATCGTATAGCCACTCCATTGATTGACATGCTGGTCCATAACTCCAACATGAGCTATATACCCAGGGAATGTATATACACATATCCCATTGGATACACAATGATTTATCATTAGTTCCACCTCTATAAATACTTATTCCCATATTATGCCTCCGGCTCCGCTTGATATTCCTGATCAAATTTAATTGAGAATCCCATTATTGTACCAGATGAGTTTGTCCACGTAGAACCTTCAGCACCATCAACACTCATTTCTGATTCTGCCTGATCTTTAATTGCTTGTTTTACCCAACCGCCTGATGCCTTAGAGCCACCATCTTCTCCCTGTGCAGGGCAACCACAACCTTTACACGAAGGGATTTGTACTGGACCTTGCATATATGTTTTAGAGGGAGATTCTAATTGTATACTACAGTCGAAGCCTTTAGAATCAGCCCCTCCTCCATCTGCTTTTGACCAATCAAAGTCTGATATTAAACCTCCTAAACCATCGGTGTTTCCATCGTTTTTCTTTACCCAGCTTGCAATTCCTTGTGTTATAGTTCTAAGTGAAGTTTTCTTACCAACACCTGCTTCTGGATTTACAGGTGAACCATCGTTTTTCATGTTCCACCCCCACGTAACAACAGCCGACATCCCTGGTATGAAAAAAGCTTTTTGTGCCTGTTTCAATTGTTCGTATGAATATACCTTAAACTTCACAGTACATCTCCTCATTGAACCTGCAGTACCTGTAGTTTTTACATCTATCGATTCTATTGTCGGTGCTGCTGTAATTCTACCTGTAGAATCTTCTTTGTACATCCCTGCTTGATTCCAATACTTTGACTCACCACTAATTGTCATTGGTGAAGAAGAGTTCGACGTTATTTTCATCCACGATCGCTTTTCGTTCTTCCATGCGTGAGAATCAGAACGCTTTGCTCGTGATTCAAATATTTTTATATTCTTGGATGTTAAAGGGCCACCATTAAATAAGTTTATTCCCATATCTATAACCTTTCATTTTCTATATCATATAATTCATTTATTATACCAAATACTTTTTCTGGATGTGGAATTCGTATTTTCATACCAGGGTCAACATACATAGTACCTTTGCCTATATGATTTGCTTCTGCTAAAATCCACCACAAAGTTGTATCTCTATAATATTGATATGCTATATTGTCTAACCTATCACCTCCTCGTGATTCAATATAAATATCATCTACGTCTAATTCTATCTTAGGATATATTATTGTCTTAAAAACCTTTTTACGACTATCATTAAATTCCTTAGTAATTTTTGATTTATTATCTTCGTGTCTTTTCATATTATTCTGACTCCATTATAGAATCTTGAAAGAAGTTAGATTCGTTTGTCCATAAATTACCATCAGCATTTGCCAAGAATTCTCCACCTACACTTAAATTAAACATCATAGGTAATTCTTTTTTAGTTGTTTCAGCATGTCCTGTTCCATCATTCCATCCTTCTTCTTTACCGTGGCCTATATCCCAACCAGCTTCATCATTTATTTCATAATCTATTGATGTTATTATTATTGGCATATCTTTCCATATTGAACCAACATTCATTTTTGTTATATGACCCCCAGCATATTTTGACATAACTTTAGGAGACGCTAACTGCATCATTGCATTTAATTTTTTATAGTTATTTAATAACTCTTTTGTTGTAAATGCTGCAAGTGTTAGTTTCAATGTCCATGATCTACCTATTTTATCGAATACATGTGATTCAGCTGGGTTGCCTGAATAAGCTACAGAGCTATATGAAGGTTTTAGTTTATCTGATATCTCGAGATTATATGCTCTTAAGTAAACTTTGTTTTCATCATCAGGATCGCAGAACGTTACTTTAACATAATCATTTGCATCGTCCCCTTCATAGAAGTCATGTATCTCTCCATCAGCTGCACCTGCACCAGGACTGTATGCGCCCCAATCTACCAGGCCTAGTCTTGTAATTATATTTGTTCTACCTTCACCATCATACATATTTTCCTCGTCCCACTCCCCATCAATCTGTCTAAAGTCTCTGAACATTTTTTTATTTCTTCTGTAATATCCTATTGTAGAATAATCCATAGTATTGAATATACCGTTTCCTTCACCTTTAGGTCCATTCATATCTAAATTTGTAGGGAAGTTAACTTCACCTTCGGCTTTATTAGCCCAGTATTCATCAAAGTCTTCTCTAGAATAACCTACGAAATTAGGATCGAATGCAGCAAACGGTACCAATATTCCTTGAGCTCCTTGATTTTGAGCTTCTGAAACTCCAGCTTCTCCACCATTAGCGAGTCCTTTTACATAAGGTTTTTCTGGCTCATAAGGCATACTAGTTCCTTCACCAGTTATAACTTCTTGACCAAACATAACATCTATTCCAGATGTGTGTTTGAAAAATCTTGTTTGACCTATTCCAAAAAATGATTTAGGGCCCATCAAACCTGATAACATATCTATTTTTGAACCTGGTGTTTTGCCGACACCAATTATTCCAGTACTCATTTCGTCTAACATTTTAACGAGTCTGTTTTTAGAATCTTCTAATGTTTCGCCTTCTCTGTCTAAATCCGTTATAAGTTTTTCGTATTTGCTACCTTCACCGTTTAGAGGGCCTAGCCAGTGTCTGTCCATATGAATACCTAAAGCGTTTGCTGGTACTTGTAGTGCTAGCGAGAGAGGGTTAAATATTCTGCCTCTATGTAAACCTATTTTCCATTCACTTCTAGGATTCGTTAATTGCAGACCAACCTGCTTTGCCATAAATACCAATCCGTCTGGACTTATTAAATATTTTCCAATTCTTAAAGTATCAATAAGTGGTGCTGTTATCATACCTATAGCACCATTCACAGGATCTAGCGATGGTAAAAATCC
>Ga0098060_1000318_pt1 | contig 23096 bp, 7 predicted proteins | sample 21_taG_FD_77063 | JGI IMG/M metagenome (GOLD analysis project Ga0098060, IMG submission 77063) | Marine viral communities from the Subarctic Pacific Ocean - 21_ETSP_OMZ_AT15319 metaG | ecosystem: Environmental > Aquatic > Marine > Oceanic | place: Pacific Ocean | collected 2015-01-19 | reverse complement strand
TTTAGATCTTGCAAAACTTTAGAATTAGAAGTACCACCGAGTTTATTGCTACCACTTCCACATGATTATGTAGAGTATGTAAAAATCACATGGATAGATGCCAACGGTAAATGTCACACTATAAGACAGTGTAAGTCTTGTCCTAAAGATCCTTTGTCTTACAGACAGCACGACGGTAGTGGAAAACACCCAGAAGGAGATATTGATGTAGGAGATGCTGATAGAGGGGAAACAAGAACAGTATTAGTAAGCGATGCTTATGGAGAAGGATGGGATCCGGTTATTACTAGTTACACACAACACGGTGATATACAAACGCCAATATATAGTAAGGATATTACAGATCCTAATAACTGGACAACGTGGCACGATGCCGTATATACAACGACAACATCTACGACAAATTTTACACAAAACCCAACAATAGAAGATTCCACAACTTGGAATAACTTGCAAGGTGTTAATTCAGATACAACTAACACAAATGTTGAAGATTACATATACCATAGTGATGTTGGGCAAAGATATGGACTTGATCCACAACACTCAAATACTAACGGTTGTTTTTGGATCAACAATAACCGTAGTCATCCAAATTATGGAAAGATATATTTTGACTCTAATTTAGCTGGAAAAACTGTAACTATACAATATATAAGTGATGGTCTTGCTGATTATAGCGATATGATAGTTCATAAGTTTGCCGAAGAAGCCATGTATAAACACATAGCTTACGCTGTTTTAAGCACTAGAGCAAGTGCTGATCCTAGCATAGTACAACTATATAAAAAAGAAAGAACAGCCGCGGTTAGAAACGCAAAAATAAGATTATCAAGTATTAAATTAGAAGAGATTACCCAAATATTAAGGGGTAAATCTAAATGGATTAAACACTAGAATATGCCTTTATTTAATAGAAAATTCTCATCTGGGAAGATGAACAAAGATATGGACGAGCGTATCGTTATTGATGGCGAGTATAGAGACGCTGTTAATATAGAGGTTCAATCCTCAAATGAATCTGATGCTGGTTGCGCACAAAATGTTCTTGGTAATAGTTTAATATCAGGTGGATTAGTACCAGAGGGTAGCACGTGTGTTGGTAGTGTTGCTGATAATAAAAACGATAAAATATACTATCTAGTAGCTGGTCCAGAAGAAACAGATTTCGACTGGAATGTTGAAAAAGCTTGGAAGGATTATATAATAGAATATGACATAACAACAGAAACTTTTAAATATGTTTTTGTAGATATATACAAAGCTAATTTCAAAGTTCAATCAGTGGGTTCTTCAACAAGTACTGATGTGAGTGGTGATATACAACTTTCTTCCTCAAGCACAAATTCATTTACTGAAATAAGGGCTGACATGCTAGTTAGTGGGTATATCTCAAGCGAGACGCCAACTAACTACATTAAATCAAATGAAGAAAGTGATTTAACGGTTTTAACTTATAACGACACCTATACTAGTGGTGTGATAAGACTCTATAATACCTCTCAAGATCTTTCAAGCACAACGATACACGTTGGAACATATTTAAACCTTAGAGCTAAAAGAATTCTTAATTTTCATAAAGATAGATATATAACTGGTATCAATATTATTGATGGTATGTTGTTTTGGACTGACAACCACACCGAGCCAAAAAAGATTAAAATAGAAAGATGTATTGGTGGTACTGGGGGCTCTGTTCCTTTACCACCATCACTTTTAAATCCTGTTTTCGAAGGAGACAATGATCTTTTCCATACAAGATTGTGCGTTACTCCAGATAAAGATAGACCTTTAGCTGTTAAAAGAAGAAAATGGGACGAGGCAAATCAAAGTGGATTACCGTGGTGGGTTAAAGAAGAAAATATAACTGTTATACGAAAAGGTCCTTTATCAGCACCAACATTAATAATGTCCGAGTTTGAAGAAGATAGAGACGGTGATACTTTTTCTAAATCAAATGGTAATCCTTCTCTTGGGATTAGCGGACCAGCGGATCCACAAGGTGTTGAAAGCAACTCTTTTTCTTATACAGCTACCAACATGTGGGCTTACACTAAGAAAGTTGGTATGAGAATCATCAATGTTTATACCGAAGACCCGGTAGATTGGCGATTGGGAGATATAATTATATTTAATCAAGATCAAGATGACCAACTTAGTCCAGATGGATTTACAGAGCATGATATTAGAGCTACAGTAGTAGCTGGTTCCGCAACCTCAACACCAAGCACTGGTCCTTGGAATTTTTTAATAGAATCTATAGATAAAGAATCTATTGATCTTGAGAATAAAAAATGGAATTTACGACTAGAGCAAGTAGAACCTATGTTTGAGTTTAAGTTCCCTAGATTTGCTTATAGATATAAATATGAAGACGGTGAGTATTCTACATTCTCACCTTGGTCTGAACCAGCATTTATACCCGGTCCATTTGACTATTTACCTAAAAAAGCCTACAACTTAGGTATGACTAATAGACTTCGTAGTCTAAAAATAACAAATTATGTAGTAGAAGAATCCCTAAGACCTCAGGACGTAATAGAAATCGATTTATTATATAAAGACGAGGTATCCACAAATATATATACTGTAGAAACTATCAAAATGACAGATAGTTGGAGTGATGATACCGATGATTTATATCTTTGGCCTGATTCTGTAAATGGACCTAGAGAGCAAGATTCAACTTCTGCGAATTATCTAGAGCCGCTTGTTGATGTTAGTGAAAACCACAGAGGTGTATATGTTGTAACATCAGAATTAATACACGCTACAGTACCATCCAATCAACTTTTAAGACAATGGGACAATGTACCTAGAAAAGCACTAGCACAAGAAATAAGTTCAAATAGATTAGTATACGGTAATTATCTTCAAAATTATAATTTAACTAGTAACTTTGTAGAAGGAGAAGTAAGACCAAAAATATTAGTAGAGTTAGACGCTGGAGAAGCTGACTTAAATGCCACAGACGCAACGTTTAACGAGGATTTAAACGAGTATACAGTAGAAATAAACTATGATCCAGACACGGGTGATTTTGTTGCTGATGGCGTTCCTACGCCACATAAGACTTGTAGATCACTACGAGAGTACCAGATCGGTATTGTGTATGGAGACGAATACGGAAGAGAAACACCTGTTTTAGCAGGTAAAAGTGGTAGTGGTACATTAAACATACCGAAAGAACATTCTAGCACAATAAACAAAATAAGAGCACAAGTTGTTACAGACCATCCTAGTTGGGCAAAATACTTTAAGTTTTTCGTAAAAGAAACTTCAAATGAATATTACAACATGGCTATGGATCGTTGGTATGACGCTGAAGATGGCAATGTATGGCTTTCTTTTCCTAGTGCAGATAGAAACAAGGTGGATGAAGAATCTTTTATAATATTAAAAAAGAGACACGATACCCACCAACCAGTTACAGACCCAGCTAAATACAAGATTATAGCTATAGAAAACGAAGCGCCTGAATTTATAAAAACAAATGTAAAGAAAATTGGACAAGCTTACGAAGGTAATCCTGGGGTAAGTGGTAGTGCTGGTATTGGTTCGCTTGGTTTAGGTTTTCCTTTAAAAGATTTTAGCGAAATATGGGTTAGAATAAATTGCTTAGGTTTAGATAAGGTTTTTAGTGGGGCTAGTAGTGTTAGTAGTGTTGTTGAGAGTGCCGGAACGTCTGCTAGTAGAAAGAGCGTATATGATCATATTCAAAATGGACATTTTTATCTTAGGGCAAGAACAGCTGGTACTAAATCTGAATGGTACCAAGTAACAAAAATGCTAGGTGAAGGTAGTTTTTGGAAGTTTACATTAGACAACCCAATGAAAGAAGATGTTGATTTTTGTAGTACCGACGGAACTTTTTTAGGTGCTGTAGATGATTTAAGAATAGAGTTTTCGGTACATAAAGTAGAACATAAGAAAGAATTTGAAGGAAGATTTTTTATTAAGATATATAAAGATCTAGTATTATTACAAAACTTATTGTTACCTGCAGAAAAGAATTGGAAACCCAAAATATTGGGTAGGATTGGTTATTGGAACTGGCCAGAAGGAAACAGAACATTAGGAACATCTTCAAAGTGGTGGTCAGCGGGAATGCATTGTAATGGTACTTATGGTTCGGTGAGTACTAATAGTACAACTAATCCCGATTTTGCATATGGCTCGACAAGTGGTAGCGCTAAAGATAGAAAATTCTTTTTTCAACCAGCAAACTCAAGTGTGCCATATGATGGTTTATACGGAACACGAGCTCTTATTGCTTCCATATATGGATGCGCACCACAAGTTGCGGTTGCAGAGTGGATGAGTAGAAGCTACGGAGCGCTTTTTATAGATCGTACACATCCTAGAGGTTGTCAAGGTTCTTATGAAGGCTCTTGTGCTGGATATGCTAGAGGGGATAACTGGGGTAGAGGTATACACAAAGATGGTAAAGCTATGGATATTGGTTATATTCATAAAAGTGGCTACGGAGCAGATAGTCATACTGGTGGTAACGCGCATACAAACTACAATTCTTATTCTGATTGGGAAGAACAACATCTTTTCATGAAAGAATTAATGAGAAAAAGCGCTACTTTTAGATTTAGAGAAGATCCTGATGGTATCGTTTACAAAGTAACAAAGGCGCTTTATGGAAGAAAATCATGGAGCGACACACATGATGAGTGGGGATATTGGGGAGAAGAAGCAGTTGCCAATGATGTTAATTCTTCTCATAACCATATAGGTAGATATCACACTTGGCACCAATATACAAGTAAAAATTACGGTAACAACATGACTAGGGTTAGGATTGAATTTGAAGAATTTGAAAACCCAGGCGTTGGATTAGGACAAGGACCTAGTGGTTATAATATAATTGGTGGTAAGTCAACAACAAAAATTAAAAACACCCCAGAGCTTGGTTATTGGGGTGGTAGACAAATAGGTCCTTATGATGGCGACCCATATCCGGGAGTTGCTAACACCGGGTGTGGATTATTTAATCTGTTCCCTTGTGGGCCATCACTAGTTGGTGGTAGTAGTGATAGCAATATGGTTGTTCCAATGCCACCTGGATATTCCGTTTCTACCGCTAGTTGTGGAGACCTTACTGTCTACACAAACGCTGATGGAGAAGAGTTAACAGCGATACAACAAGCAAGAAGATGGAGACAGTCTACCGCAAAATTCCATCATATAGAAATAGTTGAAAACATGGCTGATAATGATCAAGATTGGAGTTCTACAAATCCAGCTATATGGGAGACAGAGCCAAAAGAGGACGTTGGAATGGATATTTATTATGAAGCCTCAAACGCTATTCCAATAAATGTAACCTCTTCAACAAATGAATTATTTGCTCCATTTGATAGCATTGTTAATCGTGATTATCAACCATACCCGCAAGAGATTAAAATTGTAAGTTGGAGCGAGAATATAGCTAGGTTAGATACCTCTGTAACATATACTAGTGGCGCTAGGTTTAGATTTACAAGACCAGATGGGTTTGTTTCAACAGCTATAGTAGAGGCACCACTTTCAACACCAACTAATATTTTAAAGGTAAGAGGATGGGATCAACAAGCTTATCCTATTGCTGATGCTTATCACAACGATGCGATGCACAATCAATTCTACACTTTATCATGGTTTAATGCTTATTGCTTTGGTAACGGTATAGAATCTGATAGAGTTAGAGATGATTTCAATCAAAGTACATTAAAAAATGGTGTTAAAGCATCCACTGTATTAGCTGAACAGTATAAAGAAGATCGTAAAAAAGCAGGATTAATACACTCTGGTATTTATAATTCCACAAGTCATGTTAACAGTTTAAATCAATTTATTGCGGCTGAGAAGATTACCAAAGATATGAATCCTTCTTATGGTAGTATACAAAAACTACATACTAGAGATAATAACATTGTATGTCTACACGAAGACAAATGCATGAAAGTACTAGCAGATAAAGATGCTTTATTTAATGCTGATGGAAGTCAAAACGTGGCTATATCATCTAAGTTTCTAGGGACAGATCAACCTTTCTCTACTAAGTATGGTATATCAACGAATCCAGAATCATGCGCTGTTGATTTAGCTGGTAGATTATATTTTTCAGATAGAACTAGAGGCGCTGTTTTGAGACTGTCAAACGATGGTGTAACAAACATAGCTGACTATGGTATGAGAAATTGGTTTGGTGATAATCTAGGACCATTGACACAGAGGGTATTAGGTTCGTACGATGATAAAAAGAGAGAATACAATATAACAATAAAGGGACTATATCCTGTCGCGATAAGTAGTAATACTTCTAGTTCTACCCCTGGTTCTGGTAACTGTGGATGTGTTAATGGACAGAACCAAATTACAACACAAGTTGGTAGCAATGATGATATTACTGGTAATTTTGAAAACACAAATATATTAATAACACAAGATAACTTTAATATAGGAGATGTTCAAGTTGGTGGTAATAGTTTTTACAACTCCGAAGTTACGTTAAGTTTCAGTGAACAAGCTAAAGGTTGGATATCATTTAAATCTTTTACACCTGAAAGCGGTGTTAGTATTAATAACGAATATTATACGTTTAAAGGTGGTGAAATGTATAAGCACCACGCCAACTCCTTACACAATACTTTTTATGGAGCACACACCGAGTCGAGTATTACACTATTGTTTAACGATCAACCTAGTGATGTAAAAAGTTTTTCTACACTAAATTATGAAGGATCTCAAGCTAGAATAACTAAAAACCATTTAGACAAAGAATATTACAACTTAAACGAGGAAAAAGGGTGGTATGTTAGTGATATAAAAACTAATTTACAAGAATCTGATTACTTAGAATTTAAAGAAAAAGAAGGTAAGTGGTTTGCTTTTATCAAAGGAAACACTACCACCTTGCAAAACTTAGATGAAGCTGAGTTTTCGGTACAAGGTATTGGTAATTTTGATAGAATGGTTGTGACCGGTGAAGAAATCCCTTCGACAAGATGTTTAACTGTAACACCTGTTATAAACTGTGATCCTATTGAAGGCTGTATGGATCCTACTGCTTTAAATTATAACCCTAACGCTGTTATAGATGACGGTTCGTGTGAGTATCCTGTTGATCCTTGTGGTTTGTCTAGCACTGTGACAGTGGGTAGTAATGGTGTGGTTACTATTTCAATAATTGGCGCAGCGGGAACATTTGGTCCAAATGGTGTGTCTAACACACAACCACTACAACTTCAAAGGATGTTTACAACTAACGCTTGGAATAATGGGCAAAGCTTTTGCCAATATCCCGCGGCTTTAGCTCAATTATCAGGTTCACAATCAGGTACATCATTCCAACCACAGCCGATGGGGGATCCTACAATAGGTTTTCATACTTTTGAAATGACTCACGATTGCCCTGGAGAGTACTGGTTAAAAGTCATTGATGCCGCTGGGTGTGAAATAATTGTAAATTGGACGGTTACCGATTTAGCTTGTCAAGATATATTACCTACTATACCAATGCCTGTAGTAGATGCGGTAACGGCTGCTGGTGAATATAAAAATGGAAAAATAACTTGGACTTTTGATGGTATAGGTTTATTTAATCTTACTAAAAGAAACGGAAGAGAACATCAAATTCAAACAACTTGTGCTAGGACGACTAGTACGGGATCCAATGGTGAATACAATACAGTAGCTGGTAGAGCTGGTAGAGAGGATATGGATACTAGCGGTTGGGCTCCTGGTGGTTTTCCTAATCCGTACAGTACTTATACGCCTAGATATCACGTGAGGTTTGTAAAGACAAAATGGAGCTCTAGAACAGAACGCGGAAATCAACCGTGTGATGATTATATTGAACATCCTAAAGTTGGAACAGGGGGAGCAGACCCGTATAGTTCAATAAATAACCCTAGGATAACAGGTCATTCAACTGGAGAATGGGCTATTCATTCCAGAATAAATGTTTGGGAAGATTTTGCAAATAATAAAACAATAGTTGAGCTCGGTACCAATGATTTACCTGGTACTGGTGAAAATATAAATGGTAAAAGAGGATTGAACTCTATAGATGGTCCGTATACTATAATTGTTGAAAAATGTATAAAAGATTGTGCGCACCCAGGTGATTCAGATTGGGTTAATAGTTACAACCAACACTTTGACCACAGGGATTGCCATGTTAGTCAAACAGTAAACTTACACGGGGGAATTCCTCCTCAAAACCCAGAGGATAATACGCAAGACTATGATCCAATTTCTAACCCATGTAACTTTGATGTAGGCTTAGAATATTTTAACAATTCAGGAACTATATAATATGGTGAATTACACAATAACAAGACATACTGAAGCTGATCACACTTACGGGTGTACTAATTTCTCGACAATACAAGAAGAGGGCCAAGTAGCATCTACCTTTGCAGGTGCTACTTTAGACGCCACTATTGAGTGGGATTTAGAGGCTCTACCTAACTACGAGGTTAATGTTGAAGATTTTGAATTTGTAGGTGCAACTGTTGTGTCGGCTAACAATCCCGCTGGTACATATGTATGGAAAGACTTACCTTCACCTATATTAGGTGCTACGATGGAACAAGTATCTAGTATACTTATAAAAATAACTCTTTACTTAGCGCCATCAGCTTTTTACCCTGGGTTTAATAGTGGTACTCCTTTTGAAATGCCAAATAATGATGTTGATATTAACGTCGAAATAGAAGGCTGTGCTAAACTAAAAGGTGAGGGTGTTCATATTAATATTGGTAAAATGGCTGATCCAAATACAACTACTAGAGTTGATATTGAAGGTGATTTAGCTAAAAAAATAGTTGCTAATGAAGGTGACACTCGAGATAGTATTCATGGAACGCTTCCAACTAAAAAAGAAGGCGAAAATGGTGAACAAGCATTACTAATGAGTTACAATGTTGTTGCTAAAGATGGGTATAGATATAAATCCGCACCTACCTTATCTTTTACAAATAAAAATTACCATGTTACAAGAAGAACAACAACAACACAAAACCCTATAGATCCTACAAAAAAAGATATAACAAGTGTGAGTTTTGATATTTATAAAAAATAATTAAATGGCTAGAGAAGAAAAATATTCCAAAGAAGAGTTAGCTAAACTAGAGGCGCTTAAGAAAAAATCTGAATTAGAAGCAATTCTTAAAAAAGAAAAGATTGAAACATCTGTTTTAGAAGAGGAGAGAATACTTAAGGAAAGAGAAGATAAGAAAAAAGATGACGAGTCCGACGGTGGAGGTGGTACTACTGGTGGAGGTGGTGTAAGCCCAATTGATGATCCTAGAGAAAGACCAGATCCAACAGGTGGTGTAACCATAGTAGAAACAGTTAAAGTAAAAGAAACAAGAGCAATGCCAGTTGTTGTAGATTCTGATAACTTTGTTTTAAACTATATTATAGAACAGATACCAAGACCAGATATAAATAAGATATACGGATTAAGTATAAATAACAAAAATATATTTGATAAGCAATATTGGGGTTTAGATCAAGATGATGGTAAGTTTAAAGTAATTCACAAGTTAAAAAACTTTGTAAATCAAAATGGTCAAACTGTTTCGGTTTCTGTTAACGGGGTTTTAGGAACGCCTTTTGAGGTTGTGGTTTATAATGAAACAGATAGCACATATTATGATCCAAACCCTATAAATGGTAGTGTTTCTTTTAGACATGGTTTCAACACAATAAAAAGCGTTGTTAAGAACTCGTACAAATCACCACAGGCATCAAAAGGTGAGGATGTACAACTTGATAGTCCAGATGATGTATTAGAAACAAATATCAATACAAGTGCTGTGAGTTTTGTTATACCGTTTTCTAGTACTGAAAAAGTATATAAAATATCTTTACTTAAAATAGATAGCGCTACTTATGATGAGTCTGTACCTTTGTATGGTGTTGAAGAAAAACCACCTTTTATTATAACACAATTACCAGACCCAACAACAACTATAAAATTTGAGGATGACGATAATTTTACAACAGCAACGGGTAGTTTAGAGATAAAACATGCTCCTTATGCTAGGCTTAATTCGAATATTTATACAAAAGGAGAATATACCTTAGACATGAGTGTAACGTCAAGAAGACAACTATCACTAAATAGTAATTTAATGGGCAACAAACTTTTAAATCAAAATTTAAGAGCCGCCCTTAGTGATACAGACGAAGCGCTCTATAGCACAACAGATGTTAAAAAAGTAGATTTAACCGCTTCAATAGTAGATAACATTGGTTATGTTAAAGGAACTATAATATTGGGTAGAGCATGCTATAGGTCGTGTGATTTAGTAATACCTCCAGGGTCTGTATTTAGTTTGGATAATGATATAAAATAATTAAAACATAAAAAATGCCAGTATTGCAATTTACCTTTTCAAATCAATTAAACGTTTCAATTCAAGTAGGTGATACCGCTTATTATGTGCCAACCTCAACTTCCTCTCAGTTTCAAATAAACTCAAGTGACATAGTAGAGATGGGTGAGGTGACTTACGTAGATCCAGGTGGTTTAGAGTTTTGGTGTTCTACCACACTCCCATCGTCAATGTATCCAAGTGGTTCAGATTATATATTTTTTACAAAAGACAATAAGATTAATCAATCAAACACACTTGGTTATTATGCTAAAGTAAAGTTAAAAAATAATTCTAGAAAAAACGCTGAAATATATTCTGTAGCTGCAGATTGCTTTGAAAGTAGTAAATAAACGGTAAAAACTGTGATTATATTATTAAATTTAATTATATATAATTATGGATGAAAAAATAAATAAGCAAGTTGAGAATCAACCTCTTACTAAAGAGGAGAGTAGAGCTCAATTTGTAGAAATAACAGAGGCTTTGGGCCTAAAGCATTCTTTTAACTTTGATGAAGCGTGGGAGATTGGGTTAGAAATAAGAAAAAGGAAAGAATTTAGAGAAAAAATAACAGATTTAGAAGAGGCTATAATAAATATAGAGGGTACAACTGGGGAGATCATGCATAAGGAAAACCCCGTTAAACATACCTTCGCTGGAGGATGTTACGTTAGAGAGATATACAATCCGGCTAACGAACTTATTGTAACTAAAATCCACAAGAAAGAACATCCATTTTTTCTAATGAAGGGTGAGATGTCGATATTAACAGAAGAGGGTATACAAAATATAAAAGCTCCTTATCAAGGAGTTACAAAACCAGGTACAAAAAGAGCAATATATACTCACGAAGAGTGTATATTTATAACGGTACACGCTACAGATAACACTACTATAGAAAGTGTTGAAGAAGAGGTTGTTTGTACTAAGTATGAGGATTTACCACCTGGATGTGATGCGTTAGAGATATTAAAAGGAATTAATTTAAAACAAGAATAATATGAGTTTTATAGCAGCAGCAGGAGCAGTTGTAGGTGTAGCCGGCGGTATAGGTAAGTTAATCGGTGCCAACAAAGCAAAAAAGAAAGCACAAGCAGCACAAGCAAAAGCTAAAAAAGAAATGGACGCTAGAAAGAAGCAGTACGAACAAATGGATACGTCTAATCTAGCTAAAGACATGACTAATAAAATGGAGAACCTTACTATTAATCAGAAAGGTGCTCAGATGACAGCTCAAAAATCCGAACAAAGTAGAGCAAATATAATGGACCAAATGGGTGCTGCGGCTGGTGGATCTGGTATAGCGGCATTAGCACAAACAATGGCTAACCAAGGTTCTCAAGACGCTCAAAAAGCTGGAGCCATGATTGGTGATCAAGAAGCAGCAAATCAAAAAGCAACAGCAACAGAGGCTTCTAATGTGCAAAATTCGAAAATCAAGGGAGCTGAAACAGCTAGAACTAAAGAAAACGCTAAAAGATCTAACTTATTACAAATGGCTAAAGGTGATCACGATGCTGCATCTCAAGCTGTAGCACAAGCTCAACAGCAAAAATCATCTGCTATTAGTGGTATCGCTGGGTCTGTTCTTGGTGGTCTTTCAGATAGAAGAGCTAAAAAGAATATAAATAAAATAGGTGTATCACAAAGCGGGTTAAATATATATTCTTTTGAATATAAAAACCCATTACATGGTGGTGGTTTATTTCAAGGCGTTATGTCTGACGAAATTCCACAAGAAGCTGTTATATCAACAAGTGGTTATGACCATGTTGATTACAGCATGTTAGATGTAGAATTTAAACAATTATAGATATGGCAGAAGATTCAGGTGTAAATTGGTATAATATAAATAAACAAAGTATGAAGGCCCAACTTGGTGTGGGCAAAGAATATGGTGGTGGAGAAGACCATAGTACGTTTGGCGCTATTACCGACGCTGTTGGAACCCATATAGAGGAAATGGCTCTAAATTACAAGGCAGAGGAAAAACGTAAAGATAAACTTAGAGAATCTAAAGCAAAAGAAATTAATAATTTTGCTAAGTTTATGTTAGAAGATAACTTCGGTGAACTTGGCCCAGAATCATTTTCACAAGCTCAAAACGAGGTTAATGATATAAGGCAACAATACTTTGCTGCAATTGACTCTGAGGACACTAAACTTCAAGGAGAACTAATGGTTAAACTCAATGAGTTAAAGTCAAGACATGTTAGTGACGCAGAAGCGCATAAGACTTTAATAGAATCATGGAAAGATGACAGTGCAGACGCTAAAGCTATGACAGAAGAGGATTTAAGAGTCATGGAACAATTTATGACAAATAAATCTAAAAAAGCTGTATATACTCAAGATGATCCTCCTAAGATGGAATATCAATGGACTATGATGGATGAAAACAACGAACCAGTTCCTGAGCTAGACGACCAAGGAAATCAAGTTTTTGATGAAAATGGAGAACCTGTTTACAAAACAGAGACTCATTCGGCTGAATCTCTTCAAGATAGGATTCTTATAAAAGAAACAGAAAATGGATCAAACTACATGGAATATAAAGAAGCCTTGAAGTTAGATGCTAAAAATGGTAAGTTCCCTAAAGATGCAGCGATATTAGAAAAAGTAGAAAGTATAATACCAGCTGATCCAAAAGCATTAAGATCTTGGTTATATAGTAACCCATCTGAAAGCGATGGTTTAGACGTGAGGGCTTATTTAGTGGATTTAATGAATACAAATTTTAATACTTATGATAAACTAGGCGTTGATAAATCTCAATTTCCAGATACTTTACCACCGTTCACGGGACAAGCTGGACCTGAAGACGTTCCTCAAGATGTAAGAACGCAACTTATAGAAAAAGTTATGAATGTAGAGGATGTAGAGATATCACATGGTATTGTAAGTGAGATTTACGCTGCTTGGGCTAAAAATGAAGGCTTAGGTGTTAACAATCCAGATTTACGTAATCAAAATGAGCAAGAACTGCTTGGTACACAAGGCGGTGAAGATGCTAATGAAATTTTAGCTGAACAAAAGAAAGGTAGAGTGCAAGCTATAAAAGATCTTCAAGATCCTACAAGTGAAGTGTACAAAAAGATAGAAGGTATGGAGAGTGAGCAAGCAATAGCGGAGTTCCTTGGTTTTGACTCTTTAGATGATTGGATAATTGTCGATGGGTCTCAACAATCTGTAGGTCACTTTATACAACAAGCTAAGAAAAAAACTCAAAAAACAGCTGGTGGTGGAGCGGCTGACGATTTATAAAAATAAAATATGAGCGAAAAATTATATAATTTCTTATCTGAACAAGGTGATTATACAAAGTCTTACGAAGATTTTCAAACGCAATTTGCTAATGAAAAGTCGCAAGGAAACTTGTATAATTTTATGAAAGAAAAAGGAGATTACACTAAATCATCACAAGAATTTGGAAATCAATTTTTTCCAAAAAAAGCAACACCTTCGGCGGATGCCACGGAGGATGGTGGAGGATTGGCATCCAATACAGAGACAAGAGATTTAGATTTATATCCTCCTGGTGAAAAAATACCATCTGTAATAAGCATGGAGGTTAGAGATAAATACGACAAAGATAACGATGGATTTTATGACGATGCAGAAGTAGAGGAACCAAGTCTTGAAACTAACACTTTAAATACAAAAACAAAAGAAGAGTTAGAGAATGAAAGGTTATTAAATTTAACTGAACAAGAAATAGCGTTAGAACAAGAACAAAAAGAAAAAGAAAAGCAAGAGCGTAAAACTAAACTTCAAGAGTTTAACGCATTAAGTCCAGAAGATAGAAACAATGAGGCTGTAGCCGCAGGGTTTACTAATTCTTATGAATATAGACAGTGGTTAATGGGCGCGGAAAGAACTACTAAAGAAACCTCTGGTGGAACAGTTCACAGTGTTCCTTCGTCTAAAGAGGTAGACCCAAATACAACTGATAAATTCCTCACTCAAAACAATGGGTTAGTTGTAGTTGAAGATATGAATGTTGATGAAATAGCTGCTGAAAACGATCTTAGACAAAACACTGGTTTTGAAACTTGGTACAAGAATAAAAATGATGGTACCATGATGACTAAAACACAAGCGTTGGGGATTGGTATTGAGGCTTTACCGGAAACAATATGGAACTTTGGTGGTGACTTATTAACTTGGAATTTTGGTGACGATAAAGAAAAGAGATTAGCTCCTGAAGATAAGATTAGAGCAGAGCAAATGGCTACTCAAAGAGCACTGTATGAAGCTTGGAAAAATAAATATTCAACAGATGAATTACCAGCTTCGCTTCAAGCTCAAGATATGCCTGAGAGCACGCTGGAGGAGTATGTAAGAAAAAAAATAGTATTAGGCGAGTTAACAGATGAATTTGGTAATACTGGTCAAGAGATGTTAAGTGATCTTGACGAGTTAGAACCAGATGTATACGAATTTGCTATCCAAGAGTTAAGTAAAAATATTTATAGTGAATACAATGGTTTAAGAACTGAAGCTTTAAAAGATAAAGATCAAGATAAATTAATTACATATTTTGGTACTAACAGTCCTTCTGAGGAACAAATAAATGAAGTTAGAGTTACTCAAGAGGAATTAGACAAGGCCGCATCTTATAATCCCCTTTTTCCTGGTACCTTAGATGATTATAAAATGCTTGATTATTATAATTTAGAGGGAGGTATGACCAAAGATGACATGGGTTTAATATTTGGAGACGATGCATCGGCTGATGTAGATAAAAGAGATTTTAGAAATTGGTTTGAAACTCAAGATAAGTTAAAAGGAAAGATGGATAGATATTACAATCTTGAAGACACACTAGCAACTGGTAGAAAAATTTATTCTTCTAGATTACAAGATAACGACACTAATAGAGAGTTACTAGATAGCTTTAGAGCTGAGGTTATGGATAGTTATTTTCTTTATAAATCTAATCAAGTAAACGAAGAGTATAAAGTTTATGATAATTTAGGCGCAAGAGGTGTTATAAACAGTTTGAACACTATTAATGACAAAGCTGAAAGAATAAACACAAGATACAACGAAACGATTAGCGAACTTGATATATTAAAAAATGGTATTGAAGATGGTTCTATAGAGAATACACAGGAAAATCGTGATAAATACAAAGAGCTAGCTAATAAAGCTAATCAATATAGTGACGCTTACAAAGAAGTTGTAATAGCCCACGAGGATTTAATGAATCCGAAAAATGAAAAAATATTAAAAGGTTTTCAAGAATTACAAGAAAAGTCATTTGATCTTAAAAAGATGAGACTTAGTTTTTTAGAGAATACTCAATACGGGAAGATATATAGTAAAAAAAATAATCTCCAAGAGCTTGCTAACAAAGGCGAAAGATGGTTTGATGAAGGTTTAGGTATTGGAAATACTATTGCAGATATAGTAAGTTGGATTCCTAAAACCATTGGTGGAGTAACAACGCTTGCTATTGGTGGTTTAGAAATGGTAGGAGCTATAGATGAGGAAGATGTAATGATCGCTAGAGATCAAATTAATTTAGATTTAGAAGATTATACTATTGTCACTGACAACACACCAACTGTTGATCCTGTTACTATGGATGTAAATATGGATAGGTTGCTTCCCAATATAGGTGTAACAGCCGCGGACATGGCTTTTATGATATACACTGGTGGTAGGTCTTATGCTATTACTAAAGCAGCTGGAAGGTATGCTGCGAGAAAATTACCTAAAATAGCAGTTGGCAAAACCGCAAAAATTCTTGTGCCAACAGCAAAAAGCGTTATAAGTGGAAGTTCTACAGCTATAGGTAGTTTGCCGGTTATATTCCCAGGAAAACTTGACGAGGCTATGTCTCAAATAAGTGAAGACTTTACACCAGAAGATGCTTGGGAGTACGCTAAAGAGGCAGCAGCTACAGAAGCGTTGATAGAGGTTATAAATCCAGATTGGAAATGGACGAGACTAGACGTTAACAAGATTAGGCGAACAATTGCTAGATCTAAAAATCCTGGTCAAACCATTCTGAATTATTTAAAAAATGCAAGAAAAATTGCTTTCCAAAACTCTTTAAAAAGTGTAGCACCAGAGATACTTGAGGAGTATACGCAAAATCTTGCGAATGGTACAATAAACCGATATTATAATGAAAATTTTAATACTGATTTTGAAATACCTGGTTATGCTGAATACAAAGAAACAGCTATACTAACAGCTGGTTCTGTTTTGTTAATGAGAGGGTTGTCTGGTAATTTAACCAAAATGAATAAAACTAGCATGTACAGGGCGGCTAGTGAAAACTACGGTGTGTTCACAGAGGCCTTGGAATTAGAATTAGCTAAAACCAATATAACAGAGAAAAGAAAAGAAGAGTTGTTACAATACAAGAAAGACGTTGACAACTATACGGTTGTTTCTGCTGAAATTGATGATTTGATTTGGGATGATGATGGAAAGCAAATAATGACATTTGAACAACAAGATAGATTAATAGAACGAATCACTCAAAGAAACGCCCTACAACAACGTATCAAGGAAAATCCAAATGATCCTTTAGTAGAAGATCTTAAAAAAGAATTACAAAGTGTTGAAGAGTCTATAAACAATGAAAGAAATAGAATAGAATCAGAGAACAACCAACAAGAAATTGATTATAATAACTTCATAATAAAAGGTTTAAATGAAGAGATTAGAGATCCAGAGACAACAGAAGCAAGGAAAAAAGAGCTAACAAATAAAAGAGCAAAACTATATAGATCTAACAAAAAGCTAAAAGCATTTTCACCAGAATATAGCATGCTTGGAAAGAGTTACGATAACAAAGCCGCGTTTATAAAAGCTGTAAGAGCCGCTAAATACGGCATGAGAGGTAAAAAAGATCGTAAAAATTTACGTATAAAAATCAAGAATGACGTTGCCACTGAAAAAGAGACTTACAATATTCTTGGTAAATACGCTCCGAAAAACGTCAAGAGTAGAGTTGTTATGACAGCTAAACAAGCTGCGGAGGCTGAAACATTTATAGATAAAAGAACTGAGCTCGAATTAAGACAAGAGTTAAAGCAAGAAGAGAGCAAAGCAAAGGGACAGCGTAATAAAGACAAAATACAAAACTATAAAGATGCCTTAAAGTATTTAGCTTTAAAAGAAGCAAATTATCAATTTGGTAAAAAAGGTTTTTTAGTTGAACCAGTTATAATACCAGATGGCCAACTAAGAGATTTAAGATTAGAAGGAAATATTGACGCGGTAAAAAGAGCAACAGAACAATTTGGTGGTGGTTTAGAAGTTTTAACTAATGATGAAATCTTAGAAAGATATGGCCCAGTTGCAATGGGAGCAAATGGATTCTTTGCTCCAAGATATGACAATGAGGGTAATATAGAAGGTTTTACTCAAGTTATAAACAAAGATATAGCAAGAAAAATGGAGGCTAGAAGTGTTGCTTCGCATGAGATGCTACATAATATACTTTTTGGTATTATAAATGGTCCAATGAGACAGGTTACAGATCCAGCTAACCCAGATGGGCCAGGTGTTTGGGTTAAAATGTCCGAACAAGGTAGACAGCTAATAGAAGGTTTTTTAGAAACTATAGGACCAGAACAAACCGCGGTGTTAGATAAGATGCTTGATGACTTTGGTTATAAAAAAAATCAAGATGGCTCTGAAAAAGCTTGGGAAGAATACGGTGAAGAATACCTAAACATGTACCACGACGCCGTTGTTAATCCACAAGGGGAATATAGTTTACCTAACGACACAAAGGAAGGGAAAAGTATAATACGAAGAGTTATAGATTATTTTAATAACATATTCAACAGCGAAGTTCCTGGAATAGCAAATATTGAGATTCAAGATGGTAAAGATCTTTTTCAATTCATGAGATCTTATAATAGCCAAGCTATTGCAGAAAAGTTTGGTGAGGAGGTTGTAGAGTTAGGTAAAAAAAGTAAACAAGATCAAAAGGACACTTTATTAGCGGACGAAAAAAATAAAGATTATCAAAAAGCTTTAAAGGCTCAAGAAGATGGTGGTATACAAATGTCTAAAACAGTAAAAGCTTTGGACGTAGAAGCTAAAGCGGATTTGTTTTCTAAAACTAATCAAGAGCTTAGTATGTCTTTACAGGCCTATGGATTAGAAGGTGAATTTGATCCTAATAATCAAGAGCATTTAGATATTTGGAATAGTATACCTAAAAAAGATAAATTATTCATAGGTTACTCTGTTGGAAATTTATGGAGGAGTTATGCTAAAAATAAATTATTTATTCAATATGGTAACACACCTAATTATTCTGATTATGAAAATGACATACTAGACGTGTTAACAACAGGTATAGAGGTTGGCCAAAATGGATTACCATATATCGTTAGTACTTGGGATCCTACTCAAAGAAAATTAACTTCTCATATATGGGACTTATTACCAACAAGAATACCACATGTTACTAGGTTACCTCAGTTCGCTGGTTTTGGTAAAGCGTTAGATGATACCTACGAAGACAGTGTAAATAAAAATCTAGATGATGCTCCTATTAAAACAAATGTTTTAAAATTTGATAGAGTAAGAAACAAGATAGACGCGCTAAAGAATACCGTTAAGGTTAAACAAGGGGATACTTTTACAGAGATATCTAATAATAATACTGGTAGAGTTTCAGGAATTATATTTGGAGTTCCGCAAGAAAAAATAACAGATCCAAAGAAAAACTTAACTTACGCTAAAAAAATAGTAGGTGGTATACCAGAATCTTCTGAAGCTGGTAATATTCAAGATTTTTACAGGGTTGGAGAGAACGCTAGAAAGCTTATAAAAATATTACCAAAAATAAATGTTAGTAGTAGTGATGCTGATATAAATGAAATAGGAGAAAACATACAGGTTTCAAGAAATGTTTTAGGTAAAAGTTTAGGATTAAGCAATAGAATGTTAAAGTATTTTTATAACAAAACTAATAGAAGATCTAAAGGCTTATCAACACAACCATATATTTGGGAATTAAAACCAGAGTTTAAGAACCCATCACAAGAAACCATTGATAAATTAAAAGAAGACTTAGGTATAACTCCTCAGGGAGAGTTAAATAATTACGACAGAGGTATAGGACAACTGCTAAAAGGTATAGCTAAATTCCAATCACAACAAACGGCTTTGTCAATAGCGCAAAGAGCCTTACAGCCTACAGCGGCACAACTAAAACAAGAAAGAGCTCAAGAGGTAAAACAACAAATAGCTGATATAAAAGCTGGAATGAGTCCTTTGGCTTTTAGTAGAACCATGACGAGTGTTGATCGAATGATAGGAATGTACAGTGAATTCGATTTAGGAATCAAAGGTAAAGATGTTTTATTAAAAGATAATAATCTTAAACCAACGTTAAGAATAAAGTCGGTTAAAGATATACCTAAATATGTGGACATGTTAAAGAGAGATGTGTTTCCATTGTTACCAAAAGAAGCTTTTTTTGGACCAGGTAAGGGAACAGCTTTTACTAGTAGTGCTAAAAACCTAGGTATGTCATCGAGTGATCCTATATGGCCTATTTTTCAAAAGACTATTCAAGACTTGAAGAACGACAATAGTATAGTTTATGGTGATCCAATTCCAGGTGTCAAAGCGAGTGAAATGTGGTCTTTAAGAAATAAATATGATAAATTATTTAAATCACCTGAGAAAATAAAAAGTCAAATAAAGGAGATAAAAGAATTTAATAGTCAAGTTAGCAAGATACACGAAGCTCTTTGGAAAAGAATAAACAATGTGGTTAAACAAGATCCAAACAGCGCTACTGGTATAGCTACTTATTTAGGACTTGTAGCTAATGATACTGGGCATTGGCATAAACTAGGCGCTCAATTTGCTGGTTATTCTACAGAGATAACAGGTAAGAGATATGAGTATGAACACGCTATGCCAGCAACAGCCGCGTATTTATACTTGCTACAATCTGCACTAAATCCTAACGTAAACTTTGATGTGTCGTATGAATTAGTTGTTGATAACTACAAGTTAATAGCTTTAGATAAAGCTATGGACGATAGATTACGTAATGCTAGAACAGAGAGTGGTTATAGTTTACAGAGACGTATGCCAGACAATTGGAGTGTTTTGACTGATAACTGGTGGGATAGATACTTTAATGATATAGTTATCGCACAAGGGGGTATTGATCCAAATTCAATTGTAGATTTAAATGGTAAAACTTTTGCTGAAAAATACAATATAGAACCAACGTCAATTCAACCTGGGACTAAAGAAGCATCAAGAATAAGCGATGCCATTATTAAATCTCGTACTGTTAATCCGTCTAAAGGTATTACTGTTTTAGATTTTGATGACACATTAGCTACAACTGAATCCTTGGTTAGATATATAGCTCCAGATGGCACAGAGGGAACATTAAACGCTGAAGAATATGCTTCTCAATATCAAGATTTGTTAGATAGAAATTATGAATTTGATTTTTCAGAATTCAATAGAGTTGTTAAAGGTAAAATAGCTCCGTTGTTTCAGAAGGCGTTGAAACTACAAAGTAAGTTTGGACCTGAAAACATGTTCGTGTTAACCGCGAGACCTTCATTAGCGCAAAAGCCTATATTTGACTTTTTAAAAGCTAATGGTTTAAATATACCTTTAAAGAATATAACTGGTCTTGGTAATTCTACGGCAGAGGCAAAAGCTTTGTGGATAGCGGACAAAGTTGCTGATGGTTATAATGATTTTTATTTCGCTGATGATGCCCTACAAAACGTACAAGCTGTAGACAATATGCTAGAACAATTCGATGTCAAAAGAAAAGTTCAACAAGCAAAACTTCAGTTTAGTAAAACCATGAGTGGGACATTTAACGATATAATAGAGCAGACTACAGGTATTGAATCACAAAAACAATTTTCAAACGCTCAGGCTAAGTTAAGAGGTAGAAGAACAAAGTACAAGTATATAGTACCACCTTCAGCTCAAGATTTTGCTGGTTTATTATACAATTTTTTATCCAAAGGAAAAACTGGAGAATTACAAATGGAGTTTTTCAAAAAAGCTTTAATAGATCCATTTGCCAGAGGTATAAATGAATTAAATAGCTCAAGACAAACGTCGGCTAATGACTATAAAAATCTTTTAAAAGCAAATCCTTTAATTAAAAAACTTTTAAATAAGCAGATTGAAGGTTTAGATTACAATTATGATCAAGCTATTAGAGTTTACTTGTGGAGTAAAGCAGGTTTTGATGTACCAGGATTATCCAAAAGAGATTCAATGGCTTTAACTGGTATTATTGAGAATGATCCTAAATTAAAAAAGTTTGCTCAAGAATTAAGTTTAATGTCAAAGAGAGACAAGGGGTATTCTGAACCTAAAGACTATTGGTTGGCTGAAAACATTACATCTGATTTACTAAGTGATGGTGCAATTGGAGATGCTAGATCATTACATTTGGCTGAATGGCAACAAAACGTAGATCAAATGTTTTCTCCTGAAAACTTAAATAAAATAGAATCTATATACGGCAGTAAGTTTAGAGAAGCTTTAGAAGATGTGTTGTATCGTATGAAAACAGGTAGAAATAGACCAAGTGGTGGTGGTAGGTTAATGAATAGCTATATGAATTGGCTTAATAACTCTGTTGGTGCTATTATGTTTTTCAATATGAGATCAGCAATACTACAAACTATATCAGCTACAAACTATATAAATTGGTCAGATAACAATCCTCTGAAAGCAGCCGCTGCATTTGCTAATCAACCACAATATTGGAAAGACTTTGTTAGAATATTTAATTCTGACTATCTAAAACAAAGAAGATCTGGTAACCAAAGAGGTATTAACGAAGCTGAACTTTCAGCAGCTATTGCTGGTAGTGAAAACAAAGCTAAAGCAGCTATAGCTTGGTTACTTAAAAAAGGGTTTTTACCCACGCAACTTGCGGATAGTTTCGCTATATCTTCAGGTGGTGCTACGTTTTTTAGAAACAGAACCAACAAGTACGTAAAAGAAGGTATGACTCAACAAGAAGCTGAGAACCAAGCCTGGTTAGACTTTCAAGAGACGACAGAAGTGTCTCAGCAATCAGCTAGACCTGATATGATATCACAGCAGCAAGCATCTCCACTTGGTAGGTTGATATTAGCTTTCCAAAATACTCCAATGCAGTACGCTAGGATAATGAACAAAGCCGCTAGAGATTTAGTTAATGGTAGAGGTGATGTAAAAACACATATTTCTAAAATAGCTTACTATGGCGTTGTTCAGAGTATAATATTTGGTGCTTTGCAATCAGCACTGTTTGCAGCTATAGGAGATGATGAAGAAGAGGAGTATGATAAAAAGAAAGAGAGAATAATGAATGGTATGGTTGATTCCTGGTTGTCTGGAATTGGTTATGGTGGTAAGGCTGTTAGTACTATAAAAAATACTATAATGGAGTTTTTAGAACAAAAAGAAAAAGGATATAGAGCTGATCACGCTTATACTTTACTTTCTCTTCTTGGTTTTTCTCCGCCAATAGGATCTAAACTTCGTAAGATATATTCGTCTATACAGACTGACAAGTGGAATGAAGGGGTGTTTACAAAAAGAGGGCTTACCTTAGATAACCCAATTTGGCAAGCTATAGGTAATGTTGTAGAGGGGATCACCAACCTGCCGCTTGGTAGATTATCAAATAAAATGTTAAATATTGATAATGCTATGGATTCAAACAATGAATGGTGGCAAAGA
>Ga0098060_1000316_pt1 | contig 23202 bp, 42 predicted proteins | sample 21_taG_FD_77063 | JGI IMG/M metagenome (GOLD analysis project Ga0098060, IMG submission 77063) | Marine viral communities from the Subarctic Pacific Ocean - 21_ETSP_OMZ_AT15319 metaG | ecosystem: Environmental > Aquatic > Marine > Oceanic | place: Pacific Ocean | collected 2015-01-19 | reverse complement strand
CTTTGCATCTGGAATTAAGATGGCTAAAGTAAATGATCTTTCTGTGACAGCTGGAACACAATTAAAATATAAAATATCTTTTGCTAATCAATCTGGTTCTAAAGAAGCTAGAATTAGAGGTGTTTCACTTCAATACTAATGGCTAGAAAGTTGACACCTAAACAGTATGCTGATGTGGCTACTGGGGTTAGACTTTCATCACATGAGAAACTTTGTGCTGAACGAATGAATAATATTTTAAAAACTTTAGAAGAAATGAAACGAGAAGTTAAGTCGTTAAGACAAGATGTTTCTATGGGTAAAGGTGGACTTAAAGTTATCCTAACTATAGGGACACTAGTTGCTGGAATTATAGGGTATTTTACCTTCGATGGCTAAGGCCAAAGAAAAGACTATATCAGAGCTTATTGAAGACACAGAAGATTTGCTAGCAGAAGCTCAAAATAATCTACAAAAAATAAAAACTAAACACGAAGAACAAGAAGAGATGGACGAATTTGAAAGGTGTTTACCATAATGGCTAAAGTAGCAAAAAATTATATACCTCACGAAAGAAAACCTAAAAAAACAAGTCAAGCTACTAATCCTAGTAGGATCAAATGGTCTTCAATGAATAAATCAAAAAGAAGACAACATAAAAAATAATGAAATACATTTTAATACTATATATGTGCAGCATGAGCACTGGACAGTGTCCATCTAGTTCTATTTCAGGTTATCAATTTACATCACATTATGATTGCACTGATGCAGGTTACGCTATTGCACAAACAACTTTTAGAAATTTAAAAAAATTGCCTGAGTGGGATATTACAAATTTTGAAGAACAAAAAATAGTAATAAAATTTGAATGCAAAGAATTAAAAACAAAAGGAGAACCAACATGATAATATATGGCTACACACCTAAAACATGGATTAACAAAGCAAAAATATATTGGGCAGATACAAACAAACTAGCTTTTAGCTTATTTGTAATTTGGTCTGTGTGCTTATTTTTACTGTAATTAAAAGGACTCAAAAACTATGTATACACAACTTAAAGAAAGAATTAAACAACATGAAGGGTTTAGGCGTACTGTCTATTCCGATAGTCTTGGTTTCGCTACTATCGGTTATGGCCATTTGGTACTACCTACCGATAACTTTGTGGAAGGTGTTGAATATACTAAAGAAGAACTTGACAAAGTTTTTGACGTTGATTTTGAAAAAGCTGTAAATGGAGCTAAAGAATTAATAGGTAACGACTCACTTTTACCACAAGCAGAAGAAGTAATTATAGAGATGTGCTTTCAGTTAGGTAAAACTGGTGTAAGTAAATTTAAAAATATGTGGGCTTATTTAGATGATGGTGACTATGTTGCTGCAGGTGATGAAATGCTTGACAGTAATTGGTATCAACAAACACCTTCAAGAGCATTAGCTTTATCTGAAATAATGAAAGGTTGTCAATTATAATGTGGTTTGCATTACTTAAAAATCCTCTAACTAAAATCATTGCAGAAAAAACATTTGGTGCAATTACACATAAATTACAAAAAGATAAAATAATTAGAGAAAAAGAACTAGATGCAGCTTCTCAAATTTCAGTAGAACAAATTAAACAACAAGAGCATTCGTGGAAAGACGAGTGGTTGGTGGTTTTCTTTACAATTTTAATGGGTTTACATTTTGTACCATATACACAAGACACAATGCAGCGTGGTTGGGAAATATTACAATTTGCAGATCCTATGTTTTGGTACATTATTTTAACAATTGTAGGTGCATCATTTGGCGTAACTACAATGAATAAAATGAAAAAGAAATGATAGATAAGTTTTTTTATAATTTTTTTGGTTCTATAGACAGATTATTTATTAAACTTAATAAAATAGTAGAAGACTTATGGACATTTGACTTTCCTAATTGCAAACCTAAAAAATATGAGAGACACAAAAAAACTAACAGAGTTCACAAAAAATAAAGAACATAAAGATAAAGAAATGACTTTATTTAAAAATCTTAAAAAAGAAGTTTCTATTAATGCAAACGGAACTAGAGAATACGTTATTAAAAAAGGTATTAATAAAGGAAAGGTTGCTAAATGAAAAAGAACCAATGGATATTACCTTTACTGGGAACTATTTTACTAGGTTTGTCTTCATATGTTTTAATGACAATTGTAGAACTTCAAGTTCATTTAGGAATGTTAACAGAAGAAATTATGTCAATAGATAAACAAATTGGCAGAATCTATAATCACATGGATAGATTAACGAGCAAATAATGAATGATGAAAAACAAAAGCAGCTAACTACTAAAGAAAAAGCAAATGAAATAGTAGATATGCTTATAGCACAAGCGCATACAAAATTAAAATCAGGTGAAGACCTATCAGCATCAGAAATGAAAGTTTGTTTAGATGTTTGTAAAACTTACGGAACAGGTATTCAGTCAAATAACGATATAGATATTGTTAGTGATTTACCTTTTGATAACGAAGATAGGAAAATATAATGGTACCTGCTAAGTTAAAAATTTTTAAGAACTTTTTATATTTAGCTTGGAAACATTTACATTTACCACCACCAACTAAAATACAATACGACATGGCAGACTTTTTACAATATGGTCCAAAACGTTCTTGTGTTCAAGCTTTTAGAGGTGCAGGTAAATCTTGGATTACTTCAGCTTTTGCTTGTTGGAATTGGTTAATGGATCCTCAGAAAAACATCTTAGTTGTCTCTGCGTCTAAAACTAGAGCAGATGATTTCTCAACATTTACTCAAAGATTAATTCATGAGCTACCTATATTAGAACACTTAAAACCGAGAGATGATCAACGATCAAGTAAAGTATCATTTGATGTTGGTCCTGCTAGAGCATCACATGCACCTAGTTGTAAATCAATGGGTATTACCAGTCAACTTACAGGTTCTAGAGCAGACTTAATTATTGCTGATGACGTTGAATCAGCTAACAACTCTCAAACACAATTAATGAGAGATAGACTATCTGAAACAGTTAAAGAGTTTGATTCAATTATTAAACCTGAAGTTGGTAGAGTTATATTCTTAGGAACACCACAAACAGAATTATCAATTTATAATCAATTAGAGGAAAGAGGTTTTACAACTCAGATTTGGCCTGCAAGATTTCCTGAAAATAAAGCTATAATAAACTATGGCAAAAAGTTAGCTAAGAGTGTTATAGAAAACAAAGACAATTTAAAACCTGGTCAAGCTTTAGATCCAGATAGATTTGATGATGTAGACTTAATGGAACGTGAAGCGTCTTATGGACGTTCAGGTTTTTCACTACAATTTATGTTAGATACAACTTTATCTGATGTAAATAAATATCCACTTAAACTTAATGATTTAATTATTATGTCAGGTGTTTCATCTTGGAAAGAAGCTCCGGGTAAATTACAGTGGGCAAATAGTCTAGATCAGATAAAAGCTTTAGATCCTGAGATACCTAATGTAGGTTTAAAAGGTGATTACTATGTAGCACCAATGCATGTATCAAATGATTACTTTCCGTTTCAAGGTTCAGTAATGTCAATCGATCCAGCAGGTAGAGGTGCTGATAGAACAGCTTATGCTATCGTAAAAATGTTAAATGGTATTTTATATTTAACTGATGTCGGTTCACTTGAAGGTGGTTACGAAGAAAAAACTTTAGTAGACTTAGCAAACGCTGCTAAAGCTAATGATGTATCTTATATAACTATCGAGAGTAACTTTGGTGACGGTATGTTTAATAGATTACTAGAACCAATATTAGCACGTATTCACCCGTGTACTATTGAAGAGACTAGAAGTTCAGTACAAAAAGAAAAAAGAATTATAGATACTTTAGAACCAGTATTTAACTCTCATCGACTTGTAGTTGACCAAGAGTTAATTAGAAAAGACTATGAGCTTGATATGCAGCATCAGCTATTCTATCAAATGAGTAGATTAACTAGAGATAGATCGTGTTTAAAACATGATGACTTAATTGATGTACTAGCAATGGCTGTGTCATACTGGACCAATTATTTAGGACAAGATGTTATACTTGCAGAACGAGAGGCTAAAGACGAAAGATTAGCTATAGAACTCGACAATTTTATGGAGTCAGCTATAGGTTCAAGACCTAACAAAGGAACATGGATTTAATAGCTCTAGAACGCTCTTAGAGAGCACTAGAGAGACAACAAACACCAGACGTGATAAAACCTATACATGAGTGGATTTGATGCTCTAAAGCTATGTAATTAATAGGTACACGTATCGGTACGATGCCTGTGAGTCAAATACTAAGTATATACTAAGAGTAACTATAAGTAACTAAGAGGAACACTAAGAAACTATGAGTAATACAGCAGCAGCATTACCACAATCAACTACTATAGGTTATCAGACTATAGAATTTATACAGTTAGATACTATACTATCAAGTAATGTAGGTGAGCAATTAGGTAGTTATGTTGCAGGACCACCAGCTATAATTTACTTAGATAAGACTATTATTGAAAAAGGTGGACCCATAGCTTTGAACTTAGTGATGCACGAGCTCAACCATCATGTCGAATACACTTGCTCATTAGACGATGCTGATGAAGAAATTAGAGTTACAGCTTATGCAAATATATGGACTGAGATATGGACTCGTAGTAACTTGAAAGAGTGGCTGCTGGCTCAGCTTAACTAGTCAATATTTGGTAGAAAAATATGAGAGGGTTATCGATGTACCCCGCGCCCACGTGTCCCCATCATTATTTCTGGTGGTGTGTGTATACTTTATTTTACGCGTAGTCACTTTATTTGTGACTTAAAGTGCTTATTGTTATTGACTACTCTACATTTGCAATGGATATGAACTCTATTGCTTTAGTTATTCGTACCTTAAACGAATTTTGTTTGTTTGTGCTTGCTCTTCTCGTATGGTCTTTTCTATTTTTTTAAACTCATTATTGTTATGAACTCAAAACAAACTCAAAGCTCACTTCAAATCAATTCACATCATCACTTCAAATCAATTCAAGTTCGATCATTCAGATCACTTCAAATCAACTCAAATCAATCTCAATCAATTACTTCAAGATAATAAGAAATCAACACAAAGCTCAAAATAGATCAAAAGTGACAAAATAAGATCAACAGAGATACACAGAGATCAACTTAATCAATTAGTTGTGATGTAGTGAGTGGACCAAATTTGAGCTTATTTTTGATCTTCTTTAGAATAATCATAAAGAACTAAGCTGTGACAATAGTGCTCAATCGTTGTTGTGTGTTTATATATTCACTTATGTATTAATTACATTATCGAAACAAACTAACGAAAGGTAAAAAATGAGCACACAGTACAAATACGAAGAAATCAAATCACATTTTACTGATTTTATACATGATGAAAATCATCAAGAATTTGTAAAAGATCACAATGAAGATTTACATCAAGAAATCTTTAACAATGATTATTACTTAATTGGAAGAGAAAAAGCTCGAGAGTGGTTAGGAGATCAAGCTTTTAATGTAATCAATATTATTAAAGAATACGAAAATGACAACTTTGGAAAAGTTACAACTGATTTTTCTGAACCTGAAAAAGTTGTTAATATGTATACTTTTATAATTGGTGAGCAAATCGTTCAAGATTACTACAAAAATCCTGAAAGCTTTAAACAACTTAGAACTTATTGCGCTCATATTCCTGTGCATGGTTCGATGCGAGTATCTGTTGAAGCATCATCTGAAAAAAAAGCTTTAGAGTTAATTAAAGAGGGTAAATATACAGATAATGATGATTCATTTTCTTTGCAAGATTGTGAAACAACTCCCGAAGATTTAACTGAAAAAGATATCGAAGAACTTTGTTAAATAAGACTTAAAGCGCATTTCAAAGTGCGCTTTGAGATTTATTTAATTGATAAATCTGCTTGAGAATACCTTAAGTAAAACTAAAAACAAAAGGAGTAAAAATGCCTAAGTACGTACCAATTAAGGAAGATCGAAAGGACTTATTTGTTACTGGTTCAGTCAATAGAGATCATGAGAAGTTGAGAGAGTTCTATCATAAGAACGTAGATACTTTTATCAAAGCTTATGACGTAACAAAAAAGATACTTAAGTTAAAAGGTCCAAATGTAAAATTCTTTATTAGAAATATTAGAGGAAATTGCATTGGTTTTTATGTAAATGCTCGAAGAGAAGTTGCGATTGATATTCGATCTAGAAATATTAAGAGTATTGTTTCAACTATAATTCATGAGTGTCAACACGCATTGCAATACGAAACTGGAATGCTTAAAAAAGATACCAAACCAAATTATATGATTTGGAAAGCTTTTACTACAACGATCATAAAAGACACTAATGGATCAATCAATGAACTTGCGACGAGTAAGCAAGAGAGATCTATAAGAAAATATAGTCCATCTCAGAACCATAAAAAATATATGGACTTGCCTTGGGAGATAGATGCAAGAAATGCTGAGAAGAAGTATATCGATCAAGTAATGAAACAATTAAAAGTTTAGAAACCTATCAAATTTGAGCTCAGTTTGTACATAGCTGAGCTCAAAATTCTCTCATAAATACCGTAAGCAAATTTGTTGTTAATCAAAATCAAAACTGATGCTGTATACCTTAAGCAAAATCAATAGCTAAAGGCTGTGACAACTATGCACATCAATTAGGGACACATCTAGGTTCTTTTATTCTTTACACTAGTGTAAGGTTTTCACTATGGCAAATGATACATTGAACTTAACTGAGTTTACCGTAGGTCAAACTGTACGCATGAATAAATACAATACATACGGTGTAATAACTCAAATCAATAAATCAACAATAAACATTGATGGCGACAACGGTAAGAAATACGAGGTCGATGTATCAATAGTTTTACCGGAGCATAAAACTTATGAATGATATTAAAACAGTAGAGCTAAACATTGTCAGTAAACGTATCGATAAGAATCTTTTAAAATATAGATTCTTTGGTCATACAATCAATAAAGAAGAATTTAAGTTTAACATTAAAGCTTATAGTTACAAAGATGCAACAGCTGATTTGTTTAAAATGCTTAATGTTAATTACATCTGGTTGCTTAATTGTGAGATGCCTGGAAAACATTATCCTAACAATTACAAAGCAGGGTCAACTAGATCAATAGACCTAACCAAACATCAAAATAAAAATTAATGAATTATGGTAGCAACATTATGAAATTATTACTACCTAATGCTCTAAAGGCTATGCTCCTTTTGTTAGTTAATATGATGAGCAGCAATAAACCGTTGTTAAATAATAATTTCAAAACAAAAAATGTACAGTGTGTGTTGAGGCAAGGAAACAAGTTGCTCTACAAAGCAGCTTTAATGTTTCCTTGTCTCTTAAATCATACACTTATGCAAACAATACACACTGAAAGGTAAATAATGGAAACATTAAAAGCAATAGGTTCAATAATAGGCATACTTGCTACTATTGGATTTTTCTGGGGATTAACGTGGTTCGTTTGTTTAATGAACGACGCTTGTTATTATTCTAATTTTGGAGGTCTATAATGGCTGAATTTAATAATGCTATAGGCTTTGTACACTCAGCTAATAAAGCTCGTATGTATGAAAAAAAGAAACTAGCTGAACAAGCAGCTAAAGAAAAAATATGTACTACTTGTAATGGTAATCATTTTATAAATACATCAGCAGGTCATATAAATTGTCCTACTTGTGTGTGTAATACTTTCTTTAGTGCAAGCTTTACAAACAAGGATAAATCTAGTACAACTTAAAAATCGGAGGCAAAATGTGTAAGTTATTAATATTAGGGCAACATAGCGATAGTTTTAAACGTCACTTAACTACAAAACAAAAAGCAGATCAAATAATAGAATTTAAAAAACTTAATCAAAGTTTTGGAGGCGAATACATAAGTAGAAATGGTATATCGTTAGATTCAGAATATGACGCAGCAGTTATTATTGAATATCCAAATGAAGAAAAAGCTAATCAGTTTGTTAAAGCTATGGCAGCTAGTAAATATATTTCAAGATGTAAAATTTATAAATTAACTACTTTACAAACTTTAGAACAAAACTATATCAATGTTGGTAAAGTTTTAAATTTTAGAAATAAGGACAATGGATAATATTAATATAAACTATTTGTGTATTAGCGTGTTGTATTGGTTTACAGCCGCAACAAAAATTACATCTATGTCAGGTGGTAACACAAATGGTTTGTGGATATGTCAAAGTGAACAAGGTCCACCTTTATTTAATTAAAATGTTTACAAAAATTTTAATTTTAATAAACGAGAGGCAAAACAATGAAAGAATTAATACACAAAATACCAGGAACAGCGATGTTCAAATTTATGGCTGAGTTTAGAAAATTAGATAACGAGATACAAGCTCAGACAGTTCAAACATTCTTAGCAATAGCTATGAATAAAAAAGATAAAGTGCCAATGGCAGATCTTTCAGAAACACTAGGAGTAAGTCAGGCAAGTTGCAGCCGTAACGTAGCTTTCTTTACTGATTGGACCAGAAAAAAAGTAAAAGGTCCAAACTTGTTAGCGTCAAGAGAAGATCCAATGGAACGAAGACGAAAGCTTGTTTACTTAACACCAAAAGGTAAACAGTTTTATAATTCGTTAGAAAATATATGGGTAAAATAATTAACAATGGTGGCCACACCCAGACTCGAACTGGGACGGATAAAATCCACACGATTTTAAGTCGTGACTGTCTACCAATTTCAGCATGTGGCCAAATTTTAGAAAGGTAATATATGGCTTATAGACAAAGAAATAAAGGTTTTCAAATAGATATTACTCACAATAATAAAAGATACAGAACTCAAATACTTGGTGATGAAACTGATGCTAAGGCAGCTGAAGCGCATTGTGAGAAAGGTTTAAAAGAAGGCAAAAGTTGGCTTCATATTTGTAAAGAGCTTGATTTAGCACGTAAAGATCTATCCATTCACGCAATATTTACGCAAATGCAACATAAGTGGAAAGACTCACATGGTTTACGTACAGCTAGAAATGTTGTTGAACAAGTAGGTATTCATAAAAAGATAACTACAATCGACGAAGAACTAATAGATAACTTAATAGAAGACTGGAAATCAAATGGTAATGCAGATAGCACTTGTAATAGAAAACTAGCAGCATTATCAAAAATATTAAGTCATGCTAAAAAAAGAAACTATATTAAATCTAAGCCTGAAATAGAGTGGTTTATTGAAGGTCAAGGTAGAATAAGATATTTTAAGCTTGAAGAAGAAAATAGATTTTTAGCAGCATTGTACTCTGAACGATACAATGATGTAGCTGATTTAACAGCATTTGGTAATGATTGCGGTGGTCGTAAATCTGAGCTTAAAAGAATAGATCAAGAACGAGATATTGATGGTCGTATACTTACTATTATGACTACAAAAGCTAAAGCTCCATTTCCAAGATATATTGAATTAACTGATAGAGCACTTAAAATACTTAAAAGACAAGGTCGTTATCCGTTTGCTAATATATCAGATGAGCATTTAAGAAAAGCTTGGAATTTTGCCAAGATTAAATTAGGTTTACAGGACGATAAACAATTTACTTTTCATTGTACTAGACATACATTTGCGTCAAGACTAGTACAAGCAGGTATTGGTATAACTGTGATACAAGAATTAATGGGACACAAAACAATTAAAATGACACTTAGATATGCTCATTTAGCGCCACGAAATAAAACTGAAGCTCGTAAAGCTTTAGAAAATAGTAGTGACCGTTATGGTGACAAAGTGGCAAAAGTCATAGGATTTTAATAATAAGTTTGTTATTCTATGATGATTTTTGTAACACCAACAGACTTAAAATCTAGCTGATGGATATTTACACCAGTGTATAGCAGTGTGCTGTTATACAATAACTGTTTAAAAAGGTAAGTATTCACTAGTGTAACTAATACAACAACGGAGGCAAAATGGTGACCGGAATAAGTGACTATAAGAAAATAATTGAAAGACAAATAGAAAACGAAGCTGAGATGAGAAATCGAGGCGGTAAAAGAACTTTAAATAGAGAAAATAAATCAATTGAAAAAGAACGTGAGAGTATGACAACTCACGGCAAAAAGTTACTAAAAGCTAGTATTGATAAATATGAGGTCGTTATACAAGACTTTTTAAATGAAAATAATAGAGGTCCAAAATTTGTAGCTAAAAAATACTTAGATCAATTAGATTCAAAATTAATAGCTGTCATTGCAGCTAAAAAGATTATTGATAGTGTTACATCAGTTAGAAAATTTACAGCACAAGCAATATCACTTGGCAGTAAAATTGAAGATGAGCTTTACTTTCAATCATTTAGTCAAACTAATAAAGCTTTGTTTGATAGTGTAAATAAAGATTTAGATAAGCGATCTAATCATTACGAATATCGACGTTGGAAATTATTATTAAGTTCTAAAAGAACAGGTTTTGAGTGGGATAAATGGCCTGTAAGAGATAAGCTATTAGTCGGCGAATTACTTATATCATTATTTATTGAAGCAACTGGATTAGTACAAGTTGAAAAGATATTTAAAAGAAAAAGAGCTTATAATGTACTTACAGCGACTAATAAAACTTTAGAGTGGATTAAAAATGTTAGAGACTTTAACCAATTTTTTGATCCAGAATTTTACCCGTTACTTTGTAAACCTCGTAAATGGAAAACAAGTATTGGTGGTGGTTATATAAGTAAACACATTGAGCCAATGTTTTTAGTTACAGGTAATAATATTACTAGTCATAGAACTTATATTGAAGAACTTAAAAATTATGACATGCCAGGAGTTTATAATGGTTTAAATACTATTCAAGACACACCTTGGAAAGTTAATAGAGAAATATTAAATGTAGCTAAAACTGTATTTAATGACGACAGTAGAAATCGTGGTGGATTAATAACATCTAAGTTAATGGATATGCCTAATAAACCACACAGCATAAACAAGAAAGATAAAAATGAAGAAGAGTTAAAAGCTTTTTCTAAATGGAAATCCGAAATGACTATTGTTTATACTCAAAATCAAAAGCTAAGGTCTAAACGACTTGCTGAAGCAAACACAATTTATATAGCTGATAAGTTTGTTGACGAAGATAGAATACATCATGCAGGTAGACTTTGTTTTCGTGATAGATTTTATTATGTAACAGGATATTTTAATCCACAAGGCACAGACTTAGCAAAAGCATTACACATGTTTGCTAATAAAAAACCTTTAGGTAAAGTCGGCGAAAGATATTTGTGTTTACAATTAGCAAATACTTATGGTCAAGATAAAATATCATTAGATGATAGAATTAAATGGGTTCATAATAATAAAGATGCAATAGTAGCATCAGCTAGAGATCCATTTAAAACATCATTTTGGGAGAAAGCAGATAAACCTTGGCAGTTCTTAGCAGCAACATTTGAATTTGAAAATATGTTACGTTATGGATTAAGTTATGAATCTGGTTTACCATGTAACATTGATGGTTCATGTAATGGTTTGCAAAACTTTTCAGCTGTACTTAGAGATGAAGTTGGAGGTAAAGCAGTTAACTTAACTGATAACGATACTCCAGCAGATATTTATCAAGTTGTAGCTGATACAGTTATATCAAAATTAAAAATATCTTCTGATCCAATTGCTAAACAATGGCTCAGTTGGGGTATAGATCGTAAAGCTACTAAACGAAGTGTAATGGTTTTACCATACGGTGGAACTAGATACTCTTGCGTAGAGTTTGTAGACGAATATGTTTCTGATAGAGAAGAAAAAGGAGACTTACCACCATTTACTGATAGACCAAAAGCTAATATATTTTTAGCGAACTTAATTTGGGACAGTATTGGTAATACAGTTATTAAAGCTCGTGAAGCTATGGATTGGTTACAAAAAGTTGCAAGACTTTGTGCAGCAACTAAAACACCTGTACACTGGACCACACCTTTAGGTTTTCCTGTTAAGCAAGCATATTATTCTCAAAAAGATATGATTGTTAAAACTAAAATGATGGGTCGAATAAGGATAAGGTCTAATACAGATAAAATTAATAAACGAAAACAAGCTAATGGGATTTCGCCAAACTTTGTGCATGCGTTAGATGCTACGCACATGTTCTTAACGATTGATCATTGTTTGCAAAAAGGTGTTAAAGATTTTGGTATGGTTCATGATTCATACGCAACACTACCTTGCGATATGGATAAACTTAATGAATGTGCTAGATCAGCTTTTATACAAATGTATACTGAGATGGATCCGTTAGAACATTTTAAAGACCAAATTACAGCATTAATTCCCGAGAAAAAAAGACACAAAATTCCACCATTACCTGCAAAAGGTAATTTGGATATTGAGGAAATTGCTAAAGCTAAGTATTTTTTCAGTTAAATATATACACTCGTGAATTAGATACACATATAGATACATTAATATAGGAGAAAAAATGTCAAGTAAAAGAAAATACGAACGTATTACAACTCCAGTTGGCGTCGCAAGTTACCCTTGGTTAAAAGATGCTGATTATAAATTCGACAAAGTAAATGGAATTTATAGTTGTAATATTTATGTTGATGATAATGAAGCAAAAGATTTTGTTACAGTTATCGACAAAGCTTACACGGAAAATTTAGCTGAACAAAAAAAGTTAAATGCCGGTAAAACAATTAAACCAGGTCCAAAACCTTACGTTTCAGAAAACGGTAAAACTTTATTTAAAATAAAGATGAAAGGTAAAATTGGCGATGTTGAAATTAGACCAGTTGTAATTGATAGTTCAGGTCAACCCATGACAGATATGATTGTTTATGGTGGCAGCAAAGTAAAAGTATCTGCAGACTTAATACCATATTACGTAGCAACTACTGGTGCTGGTATCTCATTGAGACTAGTAGGTGTACAAATATTAGAACTACAAACAAAACCCATGCCAAGTATGGCTAACTTAGGATTTAAAGAAGAAAAAGGTTATGTGCATGTAGCTGAAGAACAAACAGAAGCCTCTGTTAAAACACCTGTAAATGAAACTTCAAAAGAAGACTTTATTTAGAAGTGGACTTGAGGAACGCATAGCTCAGCAATTAAAAAAGCTAGGCGTTCCTGTAAGTTATGAGTCTTTTACAATTAGATATTTAAGACCTGCAAAAAATTCAAGGTATACACCTGACTTTGTATTACCAAACGGAATTGTCATCGAAGCGAAAGGTAGATTTTTAACTAAGGATAGACAGAAACATATTCAAGTTAAAGAACAATACCCGCACATTGATATTAGATTTGTGTTTTCAAACCCAAACCAACGTATCAGTAAAATATCAAAAACTACTTACGCAAAGTGGTGTCAAACAAACGGATTTAAGTATGCAAAAGAAACAATACCGAAAGAGTGGATTGCTGAAGCAGACGTCAGGATTAAAAAACCGACAGTCGACTAAATATATTTTTATAGATTCAACAAAAACTCCAATGAACCTAGATATTACTAAAGAACAAATTGATGCGCAGCATCGTAAACAAGGATTACTAGGTATTGGTTATCATTTCATTATTACTATTGATGGTGATGTTAAAAAAGGAAGACACGTAGATCAAATAGGTTTTAACCTTGATGATGATAAAGGCGAAACAATAGGAATAGCTTTAGTTGGCCATAAGAAATTTAATGAGCTGCAAACCAAAGCATTAAACAAATTAGTTAACGACTTAATTATTAAGTACGGACAACTAGAAATAAAATCAACAATAAGAGAGTTAGGAATATGAAAATTATTTTAGAAGGACCAGACTGTGCAGGTAAAACAACACTAGCAACAGCATTAAAAGGTAAGTTAACTGATTATCTTTATATACATCATGGTCAATACAAGCATGCGTACAAACCACATTTAGAAAGTTTAAAATTAGATAGTGTAATTATAGATAGGCATTGGCCAAGCGAATTAATTTACAGCACTATATTTAGAGGTGGTCCAGCTTACAACATAAATCAAATGGAACAGCTAGCTAGAAAAAATGTAAATAATAAATTTATATTATGCTTACCACCTAAAGCAAAAGTTCTTTCAAGATTTGAAGAAAGAAGAAAAGATGGTGATGAAGATTTTGACAGCGTTGGAAGAGTTTATGATGCGTATGTTTTACTAAAAAACATGTTTCCATATTTTGTAATTTTTAACTATGCGGAGGAAAATACTGATGAGTTCATCAAAAAAGAAATCTACGGTCAAAAATAAAACTGAAGAAAAAGCTAAAATAAATTCTACAAGTATATTGTGGTTGTCATTATTAAATATGATTACACAATGCCCAACAGTATCACCAAGAGGTATTGAAACAAAAGAGCAGCTATGTGTATCAACTAAAATTAATATGAACGAACCAATGGTTAATATAAAATCTAGAAAAATAGGTCAAAAATTTAGATTTGCAGAAGCAGCTTGGATATTAAGTGGTGATAATAGAGTTAAAACAATAGCACCATTTTCTAAAATGATTACAAAATTTAGTGATGATGGTGTTAGATTTTTTGGAGCTTATGGTGTTAAAGTAGTAGATCAACTACCGTACATAATACAAACATTAAAAGATGATCCGTCATCAAGACAAGCAGTAATTAATATATGGCGTGAAAATCCTAGAAAATCTAATGATGTACCTTGCACATTAAGTTTACAATTTTTAATTAGAGATAATCAATTAAATTGTATGGCTACAATGAGGTCAAGTGATGCTTGGCTTGGTTGGGTTTATGATGTTTATAATTTTTCAATGATTTCCTTGTATGTGTTGTTACAATTAAAGAGCCAACACAATATTAAATACGATTTAGGTCATCTGTATTTAACTGTTGGCTCTCAACATTTGTACAAGCAGCAGTTTGAACAAGCACAAGTTTGTTTAGAAAAAGCTGATTATTTTGAAGATGAAAAATCACCTACATATTTAGAAGACGGTGAACAATTAATTAATTTGTTGTGGCAGAAAGCTTTACAAAATGAAGATCAAGCACAACAACAACTAGTTTTAGATGGTATGCAATCATAGTAGATGAAGATCTACAATCATTTTGCCTTTCGATATGATTTGTAAACTAAATAAAATATGCGCCTTAAAGGGTAATACTTAGTACCGCCTTGCAAACCTAGCGGTTTGTTTTGGAGAAAGAGTGATCTACGGCGAGGACGCGTAGTTACTTCAGCCGGCCGACCCAGTTAACTTGACTGCTGTATCGCATAGATGTTGAAGTAATAAAAATATCCTCGCGCGTATTTCAATTTATAGAAAGGTAATATGGAAACTTCCGCAAAATTTTTAAGACACGAACCCTGTCCATCATGCGGTTCAAAAGATAATTTAGCTCGTTATGACGATATGCACGCCTATTGTTTTGGTTGTGATTACTACGAGCATTCAGAAAATAAAACTCCAACAATACAAAATTCCAATATGAACGAACTTACAGAACAAGAATACAAGCCAATAATTTCTAGAAAAATTAAAATTGATACTTGCAAAAAGTACAATTACAAATTTGCTAAATACAAAGATGAATTAGTACATGTAGCTGATTATGGAAACAACACTTACAAATTAAGATTTAAAGATAAAAGATTTTCTTGGTTAGGTGATGCAAGAAGTACAGGTTTATTTGGTGAACAATTATTTAGAGATGCCGGCAAACGTATTACGATAGTTGAAGGTGAGCTCGATTGTTTAAGTGTTAGTCAAATATATGGTAACCAATGGCCCGTTGTTTCATTAAAAAATGGAGCACACTCAGCAGTAAAAGATGTAACTAAATCTCTCGAATTTTTGTCAGGCTTTGAAGAAATTATAATTTGTTTTGATCAAGATGAGCCTGGAATAAAAGCTGCAAAACAAGTAGCAGAGTTGTTTCAACCTGGCCAAGCTAAGATAGCAAGACTACCAATGAAAGATGCTAACGAAATGTTAGTAGCAGATAAAACAAAAGAACTTTTAAATTGTTTATGGGACGCAAAAGTATTTAGACCTGACGGTATAATTGATGCAGCTGATTTATTAGACAAAGTAGTTAATAAAGAAGTAGTTGAAACTATAAATTATCCTTTTCCATCTATGAATATTAAAACTAAAGGTTTGCGTAAAGGTGAACTAGTTACAGTTACAGCAGGTACAGGTATTGGTAAAAGCCAATTTTGTCGTGAGCTAGCTTTTAATCTTATTAAACAAAACAAAAAAATTGGTTACATAGCATTAGAAGAAAGCATACAAAAGTCAGCTGAAAGTTTATTAAGCTTAGAATTAAATACACCGTTACATTTATCTACAGAAAAACAAGATAAGAAAAAACTATCAGAAGCTTTTAAATCATTATTTAATAATGGTAATGTTTTGTTGTACAATCATTTTGGTTCATTAGAACAAGGTCATTTATTATCTAAAATAAGATACTTAGCTAAAGCTTTAAAATGTGAATATATATTTTTAGATCATTTAAGTATTGTAATTTCAGGTAATGAAAGCGGCGATGAACGTAGAAACTTAGATGCTATAATGACTGGTTTAAGATCTTTAGTATCTGAAACTGGAATAGCTTTAATAGTAGTAAGTCATTTAAGAAGAACTTTTAATGATAAAGGGCATGAAGAAGGTGCATCAACATCATTAGGACAGTTAAGAGGAAGTCATGGAATAGCACAACTTAGTGATATTGTAATAGGCTTAGAAAGAAATCAGCAATCAGCAAAGACACAAAATCTTACATCAGTAAGAGTTTTAAAAAACCGTTGGTCCGGTGAAACAGGTTTATGTGGCAGAATAAATTTTGATCCAACAACTGGTCGCTTGCAAGAGCATGAAGAGATTTGATTACTACAGTACCAAATGGAGTGATTATATTATGTCACAAATTGGTGAGTCAATTGCTGCAGCTCGTAAACAAAATAAAATGCAGTATCTGTATGTACACAGAGAAGAGGACGCAGAAATAATTATGGATATGTTAAATATACTTTCAACAATGAGCCAATATGCTTTTATGGTTGAAGTTAGATATGTGAGGTTAAATTAATGAATTATATTTTAGACTTAGAGTGTGATAACTTATTAGATAAAGTTACAAAAATACATTGCATAGTAATAAAAGATATTAATACTGATGAAGTATTTACAGACTTAAATGTTTGTATTAAAAAAATCAAAGATGCAAAGATGTTAATTGGTCATAACATAATAGCATTTGATATTCCTGTTATAGAAAAAATATTAAAGTTTAAACCTAAAGCTGAGTTGTTTGATACACTAGTAGCAACTCGTTTAATATTTGCTCATATAAAAGAAATTGATTTTAAATTAATGCACAATGGTTTTCCTAAAAATTTAATAGGTTCACAGTCATTAAAAGCTTGGGGTCATAGACTTAAAGAACATAAAGGAGAAAAGCCTCAATCATGGGAAACATTTACTCCAGAAATGCTTATATATTGTGAGCAAGATGTTCATGTAACTCATAAACTTTATAATAAAATATTAAGTAAAGAATATTCAGATGAAGCTTTAAACTTAGAACACAAAGTACAATTGTTATGTACACAGATGATGGCTAACGGTATTGGCTTTGATACTAATGCTGCTAAAAAATTATATTCAACTTTATCAGATGAAAGAGAAAAATTAGGATTAGAGTTACAAAAATACTTTCCACCTTGGATTGAAGAAACACAATTTATTCCTAAACGAGATAATAAAAAAATGGGTTACAAAGCAGGTGTTGCTTTTATTAAAAAGAAAGAAATACAATTTAATCCAAACTCAAGAGATCATATTGCTTTTAGATTAAAAGAAAATCGTAATTGGAAACCAAAAGAATTTACACCTGATGGTAGAGCTAAAGTTGATGATGAAATTTTAAAAGAATTAGAGTGGCCAGAAGCTAAAGTATTATCAAGATATTTTATGATACAAAAACGTATAGCTCAAATAGCAGAAGGTAATAATGCATGGTTAAAATTAGAAAGAAACAATAGAGTTTACGGTTCAATAAATATTAATGGTGCTATTACAGGAAGAGCTACACATAGTAATCCTAACTTAGCACAAGTTCCTGCAGTAATTTTAGAGTATGGTCCTGAGTGTCGTTCGTTATTTTGTGCAAGTGAAGGTCATGTATTAGTTGGAGCTGATATGTCACAAATAGAATTACGAATATTAGGTCATTATATTTCTGCTTATGATGGAGGTGAGTATGCTGATGATGTTATTAATGGAGACATACATACAAGAACACTACAAGCATTAGGTTTAAAACAAGAAGAAAGATGGCTTGCAAAAAGATTTATGTACACATTTCTCTATGGCGGAGGTGGAAAGAAACTAGGTGAAGTTATGGGTACAACTACTGAAGAAGGTTTTAAATTAAAAGATAAGTTTTTAAAAAAGATACCTGCATTAAAACAGCTAGTAACTAAAGTACAAGAAGTTTCAGCTAACGGTGACATTGGTGCACTTGATGGTAGACGAGTATTTTGTAGATCACAACATAGTGCATTAAATAGTTTATTACAAAGTGGAGCTGCTATTGCTAGTAAATATTGGATAGCAGAATGTAAATCATTTTTAAATGAAGACTGTAAATTAGTTGCATGGATCCATGATGAATTAATATTAGAAGTTAAAAAAGGTAAAGAAGATTTTATTAAACAAGAAGTAATAAAAGCTATCGAAAGAGCTGGAGTTAAATCAAAGCTTAGAGTTCCACTTACTGGAGATAGCAACATTGGCCACACCTGGAAAGCAATACATTAGTAGAAATTTAAGTGGTAGAGTTTTAACCCGTGGTTATACAGAAAACGGTTGGACTTATTTAGATTTAAGAACTCGTAAATCTAGAGTTAGTGAACGTTGGGTTAAATCTAGTTACTATAAAATAATATGTATTACTCAGGCTTGGCAAGCGTCACAGCGCAGAGCTAAAAGAAAAAAGTTAAAACACACAATTACTTTATTACAGCTAATTAAATTATATCCTAAAGATCACATGTGTCCTGTTTTTAAAACACCTTTAGTATTTGGTGGTGGTTTAAATAAATTTTCACCATCAGTAGATAGAATAAATAACTCAAAAGGTTATGTCAAAGGTAACGTTCAATGGATTTCATCACGAGCAAATACTCTTAAACGAGATGCGACAGCAAAAGAATTATACACACTTGCAAATTATATATCAACAATCAACAAAACAAAAATATGAAAAATGTATTATTAATAGATGGTGACATACTAGCTTATACAATAGCTAGTAATAGTGAAAAAGCTATAAACTGGGGTAATGACTTTTGGACATTACATACAGATTTTAAAGAATGTAAAGACAAAGTAAAAGATTATTTAAAAAATGTAACAGATAATTTCAGTGCTAAAAAAGTATATATATTTTTATCTGATACTAATAATTTTAGAAAACAAATATATCCGGCTTACAAATTAAACAGAACTAACAAAAGAAAACCAACTTGTTTACCTGAAATAAGAAGACACTTGTTTGAAGAATACGAAGCTATAAGTGAACCAAGATTAGAAGCAGATGATTTAATGGGTATATTTGCTACTGATCCAGATATTAAAGGTAATAAAATAATTGTATCTATAGACAAAGATTTAAAAACAATACCAGGAAATATATCGGTAGACTTAGAAACTGTAGAAAAAATAACTAAAAAGAAAGCTAAGTATAATCACGCACTGCAAACATTATGTGGTGATAATGTAGATAATTTTCCAGGAGTTCCAGGAATTGGTCCAGTAAAAGCAGCAGCAATACTTAACACTAAAGATTTATGGTCAGCTATTGAAGCAGCCTTTGCTAAAGCAAAACTAACTAAAGAAGATGCACTGTTACAAGCTAGATTAGCTTACATATTACAGCATGGTGATTACAATTTTAAATCTAAAAAGATAAGAATGTGGAGACCAAATGCCTGATCCAACAGATCCAAAACATTATAATAAACTTAAAATCCAACCTAGAGATTACATAACAGCTAACAAACTTGATTATAATGAGGGTAATGTTGTCAAATATGTTTCTCGTTGGCGTTCAAAAAACGGTTTAGAGGATTTATTAAAAGCTAAAAACTATTTAGATTATTTAATACAAAATGAAAAAGATAAAAATAACAGCAAATAGTAGCATGTTTAGATAAAAATAAACAATTTATGGCTAAAAACGAAGATTTTACTTTACCACTTCTAACAGACGATTTGATTAAGGAATTAGACAAATTATTTCCAGATCAATGTGCAGATCTAAAAGAAAGTGAACGAATGATATTTTTTAAAAGTGGTCAACGATCGGTTATAGATTTTTTAAAATCAAAACAAACAGACAATATATTAAAAAGGAAATAAATTATGTGTGCACCTAAAAGACCTACAATGCCAGCACCACCACCACCAGCTCCGGCTCCGGTTCCTACGCCAGTAGCAGATACGAAAGTACCTGAATTAGACCTAGCTATTGAGACTGAAGGTCAAGAAAATGCTAAGAAGAAAAAAGCTAAAAAACTTGGCAAGAAGTCTTTAAGAACTGATGTGATGACTTCTGGTAGTTCTGGTTTAAATATACCATCTTAATTAATTAAATTACATGTTACAAAAAGATAACAATTTAAGTAAATTATACGAAAAGTTATCTATCAAAAGAGACGAGTTTTTAGATAGAGGACGAGAGTGTGCTGAGTTAACTTTACCAGCTATACTCCCACACGAGGGATTTGGTAGTAGTGATAATTTATATACACCATATCAATCAGTAGGTTCTAGAGGTGTTAACAATCTAGCATCAAAATTGTTGTTATTATTACTTCCACCTAACGCACCATTTTTTAGATTAAGTTTATCAGGTAAAGTTAGAGAAGAATTAGAACAAGATCCAAAATTAAAAACTAGTGTAGAAAAATCTTTAGCTAAAATTGAAAGAGAAGTAATGAATGCTATTGAACAGAGTGCTTTAAGAGTACCTGTGTTTAGTGCATTAAAACATTTAATTATTACTGGTAATGTTTTAGTACATTTTCCAAAAGAGGGACAAATGAAAATTTATCCTTTAAGTCAGTATTGTATTAAAAGAGATAGTCAAGGTAGTCTTTTAGAAATAGTTATTAAAGAAAGTGTATCTCCATTAAGTTTATCAGCTGAAGTAAGAGCTGCTTGTCAGGTTACAGATGCAGATGAAGAAATAGATTTATACACTTGTATTAAAAAACAAAAAGATGGAAAATACTCAGGTTATCAAGAGTGTAATAAAGTAGAAATACCTGGAAGTTACGGAACCTATAAAGAAGATGATTTACCGTACATACCACTTCGTATGATTAGAGTCGACACTGAGGACTATGGGAGATCTTACTGTGAGGAATTTCTTGGCGACTTGAAGTCGATCGAGGGTTTATCTAAAGCTTTATTAGAATCAGCAGCAGCATCTTCAAAAGTAGTGTTTATGGTTAGACCAAATGCACTAACTAAAAAAAGAGATTTAGTTGAATCAAACAACGGTGATATTATTACTGGTGTTAAAGATGATGTTTCAGTTTTACAAACTGAGAAACAATATGATTTACAAATAGTTGAAAGAAGTATTAACACAATAGCAGAAAGACTTTCTTATGATTTCTTATTACAAAGTGCAGTAACAAGAGATGCTGAACGAGTAACTGCTGAAGAAATTAGAAAACTAGCAAATGAATTAGAGTCAGCTTTAGGTGGTATCTATTCATTGTTGTCACAAGAATTACAATTACCTTTAGTTAATTTATTAATGAAAAGATTATCTGCAAAACAGATGATTCCTAAATTACCAAAAGGAAGTATACAACCAACAATTATAACTGGTGTAGAAGCTTTAGGTAGAGGTAATGACTTACAAAAATTAAGAGAGTTTGTGCAAGACATGACTGCGTTAGCAAGTGTTAATCCACAAGCTGCTGAATTAATTAATATTAATGATTTAATAAACAGAATTGCTACTTCACACGGTATCGATACTGAGGGATTAATTAAGGACGAAGAGCAAATCGCTCAAGAACAGCAACAAGCCCAAGCCGATCAAGCAGGTCAAGCTGCTATCGATCAGGGTATGGGTCCTGCAATTCAAGGTGCTGTTGAGGGAGTTAGAGATGGTTCCGTAAGTCCTGAACAAATATCACAAGCTGTACAACAAATACCTGGAGGAAATTAATGGTAGAAAAAGTACAGGTGGAAACACCAGAACCAGTAGAACCAACAGTTGAAGCACCTGCTGAAACAACTACTGAAACAGTTAAAGAAGAACCTAAAGAAAAAATATTAGGTAAATTTGATACACAAGAAGATTTAATTAAATCATATCAAGAGTTAGAAAAGAAAAATAGTCAGCCTAAAACTGAAGATAAAGGTTTAGAAATTGAAGCTAAAGCAGAAGAAGCTGTAGCTCAAGCTGGTTTAGATATGACAGCTCTTCAAAGTGAATACGATACTAATGGTGAGTTATCAAAAGATAGTATTGATAAATTAACATCAGTCGGAATCGATAAAAATATTATAGATGCGTATATTGATGGTCAAACTGCTTTAGCACAAAATATTGAAACAGATATTAAAAGTGCTGTTGGTGGTAATGATCAATATAAAGAGATGATGGTATGGGCTAAAGAAAACTTAAGTACAGAAGAAGTATCTGCATACAACAATACAGTTAATAGTAGAGATGTTGCATCAGTTAAATTAGCTGTGTCTGGTTTAAAAGCTCGTATGGACGCAGGTAAAGAACCAAATTTAGTACAAGGTAAAGCATCAATAACTTCTAATGGCTATGAGTCTTGGGCTCAAGTTACAGAAGCTATGGCTGATCCAAGATATACTAAAGACCCTGCTTATCAAGCAGAAGTACAAAGTAAACTAAGCAACAGTAACCTATAGGACAAGATATGTATAAATCAAAAAGTAAAGGTAAGAAGATGTTAACAAAGAAACAAAAAACTTTACCAGCATCTTTAAAAAATAAAATTAAAAAAGCTAAGAGGAAGTAATGGCAAGACAAGGACTCTACGCTAATATCAATAAAAGAAAACGAGCTGGTACTTCTCGTTCAAAAAAGAAAAGTACAATATCAGCTAAAGCATATAAAAACATGAAAGCTGGTTTTCCTAAAAAGAAAAAAGTATAAGTGGT
>Ga0098060_1000314_pt1 | contig 23301 bp, 37 predicted proteins | sample 21_taG_FD_77063 | JGI IMG/M metagenome (GOLD analysis project Ga0098060, IMG submission 77063) | Marine viral communities from the Subarctic Pacific Ocean - 21_ETSP_OMZ_AT15319 metaG | ecosystem: Environmental > Aquatic > Marine > Oceanic | place: Pacific Ocean | collected 2015-01-19 | reverse complement strand
TATTCAGGTGCTTATAGTCCTAATATGGACGTATATCATACTCCTGACTACATAGCAGGTTGTAATTGGGCTTTAGTAGACCAAAAGGTAGCAGAGTTTCATTTAAATAATATAGAGAATGGATTTGCAGGGTCTTACTTCGTCAGTTTCGCGAATGGAATTCCAACAGCGGATGAAAGAAGACAGATAGAACAAAGCTTAGTAGATAAATTCACAGGGGCTTCTAATAGTGGGAAATTTGTATTGACGTTCTCAGACGATAAGACAAGAGTACCTGAAATAACTCCTATTAGCGTTTCTGACGCAGATAAGCAATACCTCGCTTTACAAGAGCTTTTAGTATCAAATATTTGTGCAGCTCACAGAATTACGTCAAAGACTTTAATGGGTATTGATACGGCTAACGGGTTCTCAAGTAATGCAGATGAACTTATTAATGCAGCTAATTTCTATCAAAATACTGTAGTTAGAGGTTTCCAATTAAACATCCTAAACACTTTACAGACTATATTCTCAGTAAACAATATGGATTTACCTGTAGAGTTCGTTCAACTTAAACCAATAACAGTACAGTTTGACTCTAAGACTATTAGAGAAGTTATGACTCAGGACGAAATAAGAGCAGACTTAGGACTTGAACCTTTAGGGGATGAAGATACAGTAGAACAAGATGTTAAGCTTTCTGAAGATGTGAAATGTGAATGTTCAGAAAAGACAGAGCTAGAAAGTTTTATTGAAGAATTTGGAGAAGAAATGCCTGAAGGTTATGAAATAATTTCAGAAGAAGAAGCGGAAGACGAAACAGAAGAATTTGACTTTGAATCTGAATTACATTCTGAGTATTACGAATTTGCTAGTACAGGTTCAGCTTACCCAAACAGAAAGTCAGGTCAAGACAAAAAGAGTAAACAGACTGAATATGTAGACGATATTTACAGGGTAAGATACAGATATGTAGGAAGTAAAGTAGGCGAAAGAGATTTCTGTAGAAAAATGACAAGTTCAAATAAGATATATCGTAAAGAGGATATTATCGCAATGGGTAGAAGGGCAGTCAATCCGGGTTGGGGTAAAGGTGGAGCTGCAACTTACTCAATTTGGAAATGGAAAGGCGGCGCACTATGTAAACATAAGTGGTTCAGAATCATACTAGTACAAGAAGGCAAAAGACCTAAAAATTCAGACAAAATAATAACATCAACAGAAGCAAAAAGCAGGGGGGTTAAACTTCCTAGAAACGCAAAAGAGGTATCAGTTGCTCCTCACGATATGCCTAATCACGGCTTTGTGAACCCTGAGCTAATTGCTAAATATAAAAATGTAAAATAATGGCATACGTACTATTTATATCAGAAGCGAAATTAAAGGACTCTACAGCAATTAATCTTAATGTTGATGTAGACCTATTACTTCCTTATGTTCGTCAAGCACAGAAGCTCTATGTAGAAACTAAGCTAGGTACTGACTTGAATCAAAAGCTTAAAGATTTAATTACAGCAGGAACAGTAGGTAATGCAGGAAACGAAGCCTACGCAACCCTATTAAATGACTACATAGGTGACATGCTACCGAATTGGGCGTTTTACCACGCTATCCCTTTTTTAAGATTTAAGATTGAGAACGGCAATATCTATTCTAAGACTTCAGAAACAGGAAACGCTTTAAGCACAGAAGAAAGCCAACACTTAAGAGAAGAAGTAAGAAACACAGCAGAATACTACACGGAACGAATGATTGACTACATTTGCAATAATACTTCTAGCTTCCCTGAATACTCTACCAACTCAGGAAGTGATGTGAACCCTGACCAAAATGCTTACTATAATGGAATGAACCTTGAAAGACCAATGCAGCAAGGAACTAAACTTACTTTAAGAAACTTCCTAAACGCATCTGATTAATGAAGAAACACTATAAACCTAAAACTAAGAACGTCACTAAGTTGAAGTCCTACTTAGATAAAAAAACAAAAAACAATGACAGAAGTAAAAGACACTCTACAAGTAGGGTTAGCTAACAGCTCGGCAATAGCTTTTAGCATCACAGACTGTAACGAAGTACTAACGCTAGTTTCACTTACTCTAGCAATTAGTTTTACTATATATAAATTCATTCAATTTGAAAAAAATAAATAGATGGCTCGTAAAGTTAATACAAGCTCTTTTAAGAGTACTAGAAAGAAAAGAAAGGGTATACACTCTAAAAACGCAAGTAAAGGACAGAACGGCTTTAAAACAACCTACAAAGGTCAAGGGCGTTAATCTTTTAATCATCAGAGATACTTTTACGGAAAACTCTACAATGGGAGAACTTTTTATAAATGGTGAAAGGTTCTGTGATACATTAGAGAACCCTTATTTAGACAATAAAAGAAATATAAGCTGTATTCCTGAAGGTAATTATAAAGTAAGACTTAGACTTCCAAGAGAATCAGCTAGTAGGGATTACTTACACTTGTTGGTTGAAGATGTTCCTAATAGGGATTGGATATTATTTCATAGAGGTAACAGGGCTGAAGACACTAGGGGTTGTATTCTAGTAGGACAAGGAAGTGAACAAGACGTTGTTTATAACTCAACATTGGCTATGGACTTAGTTATCAAAGAAATACTTAATTTGGGCGGCGAAAACATTAATTTAATAATCAAAAATAAATAATTATGAAAAAGTTTTTAGAGAAGTATCTTATCGGACAGATGTTAAAGTCAAAGAAGTTTTGGTACGCAATCGGTTCAGTAGTAGTTCCTGCTATTGTAACATTCTTAGGGGTTGATGAAGCAACAGCTACAGAATTGTATCACGCAATATTAGTTCTTATTGTCGGTCAAGGAATCGCAGACGTTGCTAAGAAGTAATCGTTACAGACTAAAACCTCACGAGGTAGCTGCTTTACAGAAGATGAGAGAATCAGAAACTAGGAATGTCTTAGTTATTGGTGACCTACATGAACCATTCTGTTTAGATAGCTACCTTGATTGGTGCTTAGAACAATATGAAACCTTTAACTGCACAGAGGTTATCTTTATTGGTGATGTAATAGACAACCACTATTCAAGCTACCATGAAACCTCAGCTGATGGTATGGGTGGCTTAGAGGAGCTAGAATTGGCTATAAGTCGTATTGCTCGTTGGCGTGACGCTTTTCCTAAAGCTACAGTTCTAATCGGAAACCATGATAGAATTATAATGCGTAAAGCTCAGACATCAGCAATACCTTCTAAATGGATTAAGTCTTATAAAGAAGTACTAGAAACTCCTGAATGGAACTTTGTTGAACGCTATGAGTTAGACGGAGTTCAATATTGTCATGGAGAAGGGGGTACTGCTTCAACTAAGTGTAGAGCTGATATGATGAATACAGTACAAGGACATTTACATACCCAATGTTATGTTCAGAATTTTGTAGGACAGAACTTTAGAATCTTTGGAGTTCAAGTTGGTTGTGGAATAGACCACGAAAGTTACGCAATGGCTTACGCTAAATACGGCAAGAAACCTGCTGTCGGCTGTGTAGTTGTGCTAAATAACGGTAAAACACCAATCAATTTGTTGATGCCTTTATAGGTTTTAACCCCTTTTTTTACCTTTTTTCAATCTTTTTTTAAATTTATTTTAGTATCATTTACTAGATAAGGAATAACTATTTTTCAACTATTCTGTTAAAAAGTTAGTTTAAAACTTTGTTAATTCAAAAAAAGGTTTTATCTTTGCTTCATAATAATTCTAAAAAATAAACAAAATGGAAATCAAAACACTAAAAGATTTAAAAGAATGGATAGCAGAAGCAGAAAAAAAATTCGGAACTGATAATGCTAATCTTAACTTATTTATGAATGACAGTTTTAGAACTGTAGGTATTGAAACAAAAATATATAAAGACGAAATGTCTTACAATAATCAATCCAACTCAGTTAATATGAACATTTACATAAATGGATATGACTACAAAGGAGATGAGAAAATAGAGTTAAACACTAAAATAACTACTAGAAAATAAATTAATCAGGGGGTGTAAAAACCCCCACAAAACAAACAATATGAAAAAGATATTTAACACAATTTTAGGAATGGCTGCTCTTTACGGCTGCTTATACATACTGCTAGGTACTATTACTTTAGTAGAACTATTTTTTAACTTAAGATAATGAAATTCAAATTAAAAGAAGCAAACACTAAACAGGAAGCTATTATAAGCTTGTTAGACGTACAAACTAATAAACCTGAGTTATTACCTAACAATACGGCTTTGTCTAAGCATGGGCTTAATCTATTGTCTTTTCAAGTAGTTAGAGATTTATATATAAAAGTAGAAGACAACTACTACAACTCACTTGACTTTAATAACAGATTTTAATATGACAATACAAGACGCAGAATACTTAGAACACTCAACTTATGTTGATTACAACGAACCTAAGATTTCCTTCTTTACAGGAAAGCCAATAGACAATACTAAAGTAATAGCTGAAGAATGGTATTTGAAACCTGATTACCAACAAGCAGGAGTTTGTACTTACGATAGAGTTTCAGGTCATTTTAATAATGATATGAGCTACAACAACAGGTCAGTAATAGTTGTAGGAACTGCTTTACAATGCTTCAGGAAGTTTTGTGAAATGCTAAAGACTTACGGATGGCAACAGAAAGATAGTTGGGATGTTGAGTTGAAGCCTGAATACTTAAAACACTATAAAGAAAATAATAATTCACCAATAATAATAAATTTAATATGACAGAAATACACAAAAGACTACACGAGATAAATACATTTCAATGTGTAGATAATGAACTACACCTAAGGGGTAAAGATGAAATGGGAGAAGACTTTACACTATGCTTTGATGCATTTAACTTCTTAGAATGGATAGACAAAGAAAAAATAGAATACATTAAAGAACAAACAATTAAATACATACAAAAGAAATGAAAACAACAATGAATTTTTATGATTTCGGACTATGGTTTGAAAGACATAGACCAAACAATTTCAGTCGTGCAGGATTAAGAGCTTTATTTGATTACTTTGAAGAATTTGAAGAAGATACAGGGCAAGAGTGGGAATTTGATGGTATAGCTTTATGCTGCGACTTTACAGAGTATGATGATTTGGATGAATTTAAAGCTAATTATACTTGCGAAGAATTTCAAGATATAGAGGATTGGGAAGGTATCACTGACCATACAATTACAATTCCTGTAGGAGAAAAAAGTTTTTTAATACAGAACTTTTAAAATAAATTTAGTATTTTTAACAAAATTATAAACAGGCAAAAATCCTAGCCAATTAACATAGGTAGAAATATATGAAAACAGAAGCACTAAAAGAAAAGTACATTAAGTACAATCTAACAAAAGATGATGTCTTTAAACATCAGCACTACATTATCTTGACAAGAAGTGGTATTGAAAAGATACAGGCTATTGAGGGTATTAATATTGATTACACAGTAATTAAATGCGAAAAAGATTTTGCAGTCCTTCAGGCAGATGCAGACAATGGGGACGATAGAATAATACAAACATTTGGCTCTGCACTTAAAGGAGAAGGCTACAAGGACGGAAATACAAATAGTTGGTATGTAATGGAGATGGCTGAGAAAAGAGCAATGTCAAGAGCTGTACTAAAGCTTACAGGATTCTATGAGCTAGGAGTATTCGGTGAAGATGAATCAGAAGATTTTAAGAAACAATAATTTAATTAATAAAGACCTGCAAAAACAGGCACAATAAAAATGGAAGTAAGAGGAAAATTAGTAAAAAAGTTAGCTGCTGAGTCAGGAGTTAGCCAAGCAGGAAAACAATGGAAGAAACAATTTATCTTAATTGATACAGGTGGAGAGTTTAATAATGAAGTCTGTATTAGTGCCTTCGGTGATAAGATGGATTCAATGAACAAGCTAGAAGTAGGTATGGATGTATCAGTTCTTTGTAATGTTTATTCAAGAGAATATAACGGTAGATATTTCCATAATATAGATGGATATTTCTTCACTAATGAAAGCGACAAAGCTTCAGGCAATTTATTAGATAATAAAGATAATATGCTTAACGGTGAAGGAGATTTACCTTTCTAAGATGACTACTGAAGATAATTTTAAAGACCTTTGCAACCTCACTACAAGTGTATTGGGGTTGCCTAAAGGCTCGTTAGGTGAAAAGACAAGGAAACAAGATGTACAAATAGCTAGAAGTGTAGCTAGTGTTATTGCAAGAGCTGAAGAAGATATACATCAGACTGTAATAGCTAAGGTTATTAATCGTGATAGGTCTTTAATTTACCACTACGAAAAAATGCATAGGAGTAATTACGCTACTTGGGGAAAATATAGAAACGTATTCAATAAAGTTTACACAGCATACAAAGAATTAAGTAGTTCAAAGATGACTTTCTTAGACTCTGACTTCCTTAAGAGTCACCTGATAAAAAGTGGAGTTAAGGAAAGTAAACCTCAAGTATTGTTAGAGGTAACAAGTGGAGAAGCTTTATGTATTATAAAAACTTCTTACTTTGACTTCTCTAATCAATTAGAAAATGTTAAACTTGCAATGTCAAATTACAACTATTCAGTAAAAATATTATGAAGCACTTATTAAGCAGTTCAGCATTTTTAATAGTAAACAAGCAATTAGCGAAGCAGGTGGGGTTGAAGGGTGCAGTCCTACTTGCTGACCTAATTAGCAAAGAAGAATACTTTATAGCCAATGGAATGACTGATGGGTGGTTTTTTAATACTGAAGCTAATATAGAACGAGATACTACACTAACTTCATATCAGCAAAGAAAAGTCCTTAAAACGCTTAAAAAGTACCAAATAATAGAAACTAAGCGTAAAGGAATACCTGCTAAGCAATACTTCAAGATAAATGAAGCTAACTTATTGAAAATCTTAAGTTGTGAAGAAACTGAACAACTAGTAGTTAATAAACTTAATGACTTGTCAGAAACAAACTTAACAACTATTAATAAGAATAAAGAAATAAAAATAAAGAATAATACTATATCTAATAGGCGTGATGAATTTGTTTTTGAGGTTTTATCTTTTGATTATGATGAAAGTATTTTAAATGGCTTCATTGACTATTGGACAGAGCCTAATAAGTCTAATACTAAAATGAAATATGAATTAAACAAAACTTGGAAAACATCGTTAAGACTGAAGACTTGGGCAACTAATCAAAAGAAATGGGATAAGCCAAAACCTAAAACAATGAGTAAGTTAGACGCACAAATTAATGAATGGCAAAAAGCAAAAGAATTATTATGAAACCATTAAAACAAGAAAACATAAAAGAACTAACTGAAAAAGTCCTAGACTTAGTAGCTAAGACAGCAGTTGAAATAGGACACAGGTCAGACGCTCAGACTTTAGCTTCACTATCTAAAATCTTTGCAGAAGACTTAATACAAGAAAAGCGTTTTGGTAATATGACTTTTAACCAAATTCAAGACGCATTTAGACAGGGTGTAAGATTTGGAAAGGATGAACCCTTCTTAAACATCAGAACCTTTTACAAGTGGGTATATGCTCAGAAGAAGTTGGTAGACAATGCTTACTATGAAGTTCACACTTTAGGAAAGCCAAAGGAAAAGACCTTATGGTATCAAGAACCTGTAAGACTGTTAAGATGAAATTCGAACGTAAATCACATAGAGAAAGACAGAACAAAGCTTTAAAACAGTTCTGTAATCACTTTGGATTGACTTACGGTTCACATCAGGAATATGCTCACATAGACGCTGTTCTTTATGATAAGGGAAAAATAACAGGATTTGCAGAAGTAAAAGGAGTACATAAGAACATAGAAGATAAACAAGATGTTATTGTAGCAATGAGAAAGATAGTCAGAGCGCAACAGCTTCAAGTCCGTAGCGGAAAGCCTGTAGCTATTATTTGGGCTTTCAATAATGCTATTGTCTATGAGAGAATAAACAACCTGAAGGGAATATTTTATTATGGCGGTAGAGCAGTCAGAGAAGGAAGTACCTTTGACCAAGAAATGCTGATTAAAGTATTAATTAAAAATTTAATAAGAATTGAAGAAGACAGTCAGTAAATTAAAAAAAGAACTTGACAAGTGGTTCAGTCTTTACATTAGACTTAGAGAAGCTAACGAATACGGAATGTGCCAATGCTTCACTTGTGGAATAGTTAGACACTACAAAGAAGGTATGCAGAACGGACACTTCCAAAGTAGGAAACATTTATTCACTCGCTTTGATGAGGAGAATTGTCAGGTACAATGCGTTAAGTGTAACGTGTATGCGTGGGGTGAACAGTACAAGTTTAGCCTAGCTTTAGATGCAAAGTATGGAGAAGGAACAGCACAAGAACTGCAATTTTTAGCTAGAAGAACTATGAAGATTTCTAGGGTTGAGTATGAAGAAAAGATAAGTTATTACAAATCTCTTGTTGAAAAGTTAAAAAAAGAAAAAGGAATTGAGTAACTTTTTTAATATCTTTGGCGTATGACAGAACCGATTTATTCAAGTGCTGAACATAGAGCAATAATTGAATCTTACTTAGAAATGTGTTTACAATTTACTAAAGAATTAGCAACTAAAAGCAGACACGAAGGTTACTTAGAAGTATTAAGCACTATATTTGATTATCATAACGGATACGGAACAGGACTAAAAGAAAATAACTATTGGGATTGGATGATGATAATACCTATTAATGTTTCAGTAGCTACTAGTGGTTTCTTTGCAGGAATAGAAACTAAAGGTAATAGAGCAGTTATAAGGTCTTATAAATTAATACTAGACGAAGTGTTACATGAAGTAGCAGACAAGATTGATAAAATGGAAGTTATAAATGACTGATATTTATTCTGAAATAGCAAAATTATCTGATAAGTTTAGGACTATGGCTTACGGACTTACTAATGATGAGAACGAAGTAAACGAAGCAGTTCAGGAACTTATGCTTTATCTACTTCAGATGAACCCTGTAACACTCAAAGCTATTTATGATAATGACGGAATAGAAGGTGTAACAAGATACGGAGCAGTAGCACTAAGACGTGCCTTAACAAGTCCTAGAAGTAATTACTACTATAAGTACAAAAAGTATTACAGTCATATTGATAGTCTTACAAGCACAGTAACTTATAATGTATTAGAAACAGGAGAAGAAATGCCGTCTAAGCACCTTTACAATCTCCCTAATGAAGTAGTAGACGATTACCAATGGACTAGCCTAGAAAAGATAGACAAAGCCTTAGAGAGCTTTACTTGGTATGATAGGAAGATATTTGAATTATACTATTACGAAGAAAATAATACTTTGGATAGTTTAGCATCACAGACAGGAATAAGTAGAAACAGCTTATTCACTACAATAGATAAAGTAAGAGTACAGCTAAAAAATATGTTAAATGATTAAAGAAGATTTAGTAGTAATATTCCCAAGTTAAATGAATAAGTTCTTTGTACCTCAAGATGTTTATGAAGATAGAATAGCTATTTGTAAGGATTGTATATTCTACTTCAAGCCTACAGGAACTTGTAAAGACTGTGGATGTTTTATGAAAGTGAAAGCTAGACTTGCTCCAATGGCTTGTAGTCAGAAGAAATGGGAAAAGACAACAGAGGTAGAAGTTAGAACAGATATACCTGAAGAAATAGTAGATGAAATTTTAGATATGTGGAAGGACTTAAAAACAGGTAGAGCAAAAGACCAAGCAGCTAAAAAAAGAATGATTGAAACTTATAATACAATATACAATACAAATTACAACGTAAGGACTAATTGTGGCTCGTGTATTTCAACCTGCTTTGATGGAATAAAAAAAATATATAAAGAATACTCTAAGGACTAATACTAATAAATATAGGGTAAGACCTACAAAAGCGTTTATTTTACCTAGAGTGGTAGAGGGGGGGTGTGGTTACCTCCCCAATACAAACTAAAACAATAGATATGGAAAGAACTTATAAGGGAATCAAGGGTGTATTAAGACATCACATTAAAACAGGAGTCAGGTCTTTATGGACTTGGAAGGATGATAATTTCACAATGATATATGAAAATTATTCAGGTGATGATAGGATATACACAAGTAATCAACTTTTAAAAATACTAACAAAATGATATTAAAATTAATAGGGGTTCTTGTATTGTTTGCAATTTCTTTACTTACGCTGATGAGTATAATAGAAAGCAAGATAAGAGCCAAAAGAAACAAAAAGATAAGCTACAGAATTGACAAAGTAGAAACATTAACAGGTGGACTAGAAAATGACAGAATAAATGAAAGACAATAGAATACCAAGTTACTACAAAGGAATAAGATATGGATATGAAGCTCGTAAGGTTATAGAGGATTTTGAACTCAGCTATAATACAGGAACAGCTGTTACTTACTTACTAAGAGCAGAAAGGAAACACGACAGTCCTATTGAGTGCATACAGAAAGCAATCAATCACCTAGAGTTTGAATTAGATAAGCTAAAGAGATGACACTATACAGTTGTGAATGCGGAAATACTATGGAAATAGGAAAGGCTACAATAGTTTACCGTGATGGTAAATGGGTAACTAAGGAAGCACTCTGTGAATGTGGTAAATATATGGATAGTAAAGCAACTGAAGGAATGCCAAATCTTAAAAGAACTGAACCTAGTTTAAGTAAACAAAGAGATAAGCTTTGGGCAGGAGCAAAAGAAAAGCTAATAGGTGAAAGAGGGATAAATGAAGACTACTAAAATAAAATCAATTAAATTCTATTATATACTATGAAACTAAAAATCAATGAGTTAAAACCAAATGAAAGCAATCCTAGAATAATCAAGGAAGCTAAATTTAAAAAACTTGTAAAGTCTATCAAAGACTTTCCTGAAATGCTAGACCTAAGACCAATAATACTTGACGAGAACAATGTTATCTTAGGTGGTAATATGAGATACAAGGCTTGTGTTGCAGCAGGGCTAAAAGAAGTTCCTGTTAAAATAGCTAAGGGCTTGACAGAAGAACAGAAAGAAGAATTTATTGTAAAGGATAATGTAGGGTTCGGTGAATGGGATTGGGATATTCTAGGAAACGAATGGGATAACGCAAAGCTAGGAGAGTGGGGTATGGATGTATGGCAACCTGAAGAAGCAGTAGACTATTCTGTATTAGAAGATTTAGACTTAGGCTCAACATTACAAGACAAAGAAGCTTCAGTAAAGAGAGCAATACAAATAGAATTTGAACCTGAGCATTATGACGAAGCTGTATTGTTGATAAACACAGCAAGAAAGGAAGGGAAGAATGTAGGGTTAATCGTTTTAAGAGCTTTTAAGAATGATTAATAAAGAACTTGATGTATATTGCTGCTGTATATCAACCAATAGAGCAGATAATGTAAAAGCCTTAGAAGAAAAGACAGGATTAAAATTCACCTACTACACAAGAAAAGGAGAAGCAGATAAGTATTTAGAAGCAGGAGCTTCCAATGTAGTTGAAGTTGATGGTAATATATGTAAGGCAAGAAATAAAGCAATAGAAGAAGCAGGTGAAAGATTATGTTTGCAAATTTCTGATGACTATAAAAAGGTAAACTTAGTAAGAGGAAGTAATGGTGTATACACTAAAGAGAATATTACTTTTATTGAAGCTTTAAGAATAATGGTAGATAGCTTTAGGAAAATTGGGGGTAGTTACGCAGGAACAGCTATTACAGATAATCTATTTTACTACACAGGTAAACAAGTTCAGCAGAATAAATTGATTGTGAATGATTGTATTTTAGTTGATGGTAAAATGAAATTTGATGAGAAAGCAGATTTAAAAGAAGATTACGATATGTTCATAAGACAAGTAAAGGCAGGGAATAAAGTTTTAAGGTTTAATCTTCTTCTTATGACCTTTCCACATAGAAGTAACAAAGGTGGAGCAAATGATTATAGAACATCAGAGAGAGAAGCTAAATGCAACGAATATATATTGAAAAAGCATTACGGAATTGTAAAACCTCACAGTAGAAGGGAAAATCAACTAGAAATAAATTACAAAGAATTATTGAAAAGATGAAAACAATTAAACTCAAACAAGTAGAACATAATATTAAGATAGGTAAAGACTGCCCTTACTATGAACCAAACATAAAAGAAGATTGCCTGTTAGAACTTGATGGGGATATAGTAGGCTTTTATATTAAAGATGTAGCAAAGTACAGCCAAAGATTAAATCTGTTATTAGCAGTTGCAGATAAAGAGTTCAGAGGAGATAATGTTCCTAAAACTATTTTAGATAGAGCAAGTGTAGTAGCACAAGAATACGGAAAAAAAAGGTTTAAAGGAATGAGAGCTAAAAGCAGGGAAACAGGAGTAGCTCAATATAGCACTATTTTAGGTTCAGTAGCACCGAAGCCAATTATGCGTAGACCTTATCCAAATATATCAGCAGTACACCGAGATAAGAAAGCACAGACATTCATCAAAGCAATGTGGGGAGCTTGTTTAGAAGCAGAACAAATCATTAAAGAACTAACTCCTAACATATACGAAAGGCAACAAGAACTCTTTGAAGATGTGAAAGATGAATGGAAGTTTGGAACAATGTACACAAGTAGTATATCTAACTTTAATATATCAGCACCATTCCACAGAGATACAGGAAACATAGTAGGAACAGTAAACATAATCCTCACAAAAAGAAATAACGCTAATGGAGGTTGCTTAAATGTGCCTGACTATAATGCAACCTTTGAACAGGCAGACAACTCAATGTTAGTGTACCCTGCTTGGAGAAATGTACACGGAGTAACACCAATAAAACCAATAGCAGAAAATGGGTATAGAAACAGTTTAATCTTCTATCCATTAAAAGCATTTAAAGGAATATAATATGGACGAAAGTAGACACATAAAAAAGGAAAGTATTTTGAAAGCTTTGGAAAAGAGCTTGGGAGTTGTAACAGTTGCTTGTAAATCAGCAGATGTTCCACGTTCAACATACTATAAATGGCTAAACGAAGATGAGGAATTTGCTAAACAAGTTCAGGACATTGAAAACATTGCATTAGACTTTGGTGAAAGCCAATTACATAAACAGATAGGTGACGGCTCAACATCAGCTACAATCTTTTTTCTAAAGACAAAGGGAAAGCGTAGAGGGTACGTAGAGAAGTCAGAGTTAGATATAACATCAGGCGATAAGGTAATCAATATGCCTGTAATAACATTTGTAGACACTGATACTGAATAGGAAATACAACCCACTATTTGAATCTGACGCTAGATATTTTATTATAACAGGGGGTAGGGGTTCAGGAAAGTCTTTTGCTGTAACAGTCTTTCTTACTTTACTTACAATGACTAAAGGGATTAGAATACTCTTTACTCGTTTCACTATGACTTCAGCTCACTTGTCAATCATTCCTGAGTTCTTAGAAAAGATAGGACTACTAGGATTTGATGAAGTATTTAGTATTAATAAAAAAGAAGTAGTTAACACAAAAAATAATTCAGATATTTTATTTAGAGGTATTAGAACCTCAGCAGGTAACCAAACAGCTAGTCTAAAGTCATTACAGGGAATAAGCACTTGGGTGTTAGATGAAGCAGAAGAATTAGTTGATGAGAATATCTTTGACACCATTGATTTAAGTATTAGGGAAAAGGGAATACATAATAGAGTGATACTTATACTGAACCCTGTAACAAAAGAACATTGGATATACAAGAGGTTCTTTGAGGATAAAGGCGTAGAGGGTGGTTTTAACGGCTTTAAGGACAATATATGCTATATCCACACCAACTACCTAGACAATATAGAAAACCTCTCACAGAGCTTCCTAGAGCGTATTAAGAGCATAAAGCATAGAAACTTTAAAAAGTACACGCATAAAATCATGGGTGGTTGGCTTGACAAAGCAGAAGGAGTAGTATTTGAGAATTGGTCAATAGGTGAATTTAATCCTGATGGCTTACAGACTTCTTGTGGAATGGACTTTGGTTTTAGTGTAGACCCTGACAGTCTTACGGAAGTGGCTATTGATAAAAGGAAGCGTAAGATATATTTAAAAGAACACATTTACAGAAATGGTTTAAAGTCAAATGAGTTGGCACAAATTATTTTAGACAAAGTAGATAACAAACTTATCATTGCCGATAGTGCAGAACCAAGACTAATAGCAGACCTCAGGCATTTAGGGGTAAACATAAAACCTGTAAAGAAAGGAACTATTGAAAGTGGAATAACTCGTATGCAAGACTATGAGCTTATCATAACTCCTGAATCAACTAACATAGCTAAAGAGCTAAACAATTACATATACGCTGATAAAGGTTCTAAGCTTTATGTAGACAACTACAATCACGCTATTGACGGTATTCGTTACAATGTGATTTACCACCTAGATAATCCAAACGCAGGGAAGTATTACGTGCAGTAAACTAAATATTAACTTTTTCTATTATATATTGTATGCAAATCAAAATTAAAAAGAAGGGCAAAGTAAAAGAGTTCAAGCTAATTAATAGTTGGGAAGATGTAACTCTTGAAAAGTGGTTGCAACTTATTGACTTTGAAACAGGTACGAAGACTGAAGAAGCTACTGAAACAATAGCAGCGTTATCTAACATTCCTAAGCAGTTAGTAAAGGAATTAGCATTGTCAGATGTAGCTACTATAATGAGCAGAATAGCAGAGCTACAACAAGAGCAAGATACAAAGCTAAAAAGGATAATTGAAATAGAAGGAGTAGAGTACGGATTTCATCCTGATTTAGATAGTATAACATTAGGTGAGTATGCAGATATTGAGCAATTCATAAAGAACGGAATAGAGAAGAACCTGCCTGAATTAATGGCTGTATTGTATAGACCTATAAAAGAGAAGAAGAATGACATTTATATTATTGATGCTTATGATGGAGATATTCGGCTCAGGACGGAAGAAATGAAAAAGATGTCAGCTCAACAGGTGCAAAGTGCATTGGTTTTTTTTTACACTTTAGGGAAGGAATTGTCAGGGATTTTGCCGTTGTATTTGATGGAGCGGCTGAAGGAAACGAAGACGCAATAGCTACAGAAAGCTTTGCTGAGAAATGGGGATGGTTTGGAGTGATGTATAGATTAACAAATGGAGAGATAATAAACTTAGAACGTATAACGAACTTAAGTCTTTTAGAGTGTTTAACTTGGCTTAGTTATGAAACAGATTTAAACTCGCAAAATAAAGTAAAGAGAAATGGTAAACAATAAGACATACAATAACGTAGTAAACACCTTACTTAGATTAGGGGAATACCACGACCAAATTAGCACAACTTCAGTAGGAGATATATATGACATAAACTTAGAGAAGATGCAGAAGTTTCCACTACTTCACATCAACCCTACAAATGTAACTACAGGAGATAGCCAACTTACATATAATTTCCAAATCTTTATTATGGATATGGTATCAGAAAAAGAAGATTGGACTAAGAATAATGCTAATGCAGACTTTGCTAAACTTTACAAGACTTTAAGTAACGAGCAAGACGTATTTAATGAATGCTTACAAATCTGTACTGATATTATTAGTATGCTTAGGCACTCAGTACAACAATCAATAAAAGGAGTAAACGATATAAATTCTCCTGTGTATTTTACACAAGACCAATTCACAATAGAGCCATTTCAAGAAAGGTTTGATAACTTATGCTGTGGATGGGTGTTTAATATAGGAGTCTTAGTTGAGAATGACTTTACAGCTTGTGATAATAAATTACCTGTTGAATTTAGAGGAGCAGGTTACTAATGTTTAAAATAAGAATAGGAAAACTAACAATACAATTAATACCACCAAAAATAACTTACAAATTTTAATATGGCAACACTAACAACAACAATCACCGAAAGCGTTACAATAAATGGAGCGTTAAGAGGTTCATCCAACACATTAACTGTAACAGACATTATAGATACTTTTGAAAGAGTAGTTACTTGTCCTCATTCAGCAACTACAACAATAGCTACATTTTCTACCAATGTTTATGATAGCGCAGGAGCAATAGACGCTGAGAATGTAAAGTACATAAGAGTATCAAATCTATCAACTACTGCTGATGTAGAAATAGGTGTAGCAGGAGCTGCTTCTAATTATTCTATGTTAATACCTGCAGGAAATTCTCATATTATTGCAAGAGCTGACAATGTTATGTTAGCAGAATCAGACGCAGTTCCACAATATGGAGCGTTAGCTGATATAGCAAAATTAGAGATAAGACCAACAGCTAGTACAAATGTAAACGTAGAAATTTTTGTAGCAACTATATAATGGATACAGCCAATATAGAAAGGTACTTAAACAGCTTTGGGAAACAAGTTGTTAATCGTTCTAAGGGTAACTTACAAAAAGCAGGTAAAGGTGGAAAGTTAGAAGAGTCCATTAGCTTTAAAGTTATTCAAGACGGTGACGGTTTTACAGTACAATTCTATATGTCTTACTATGGTCAGTTTGTAGATAAAGGAGTTTCAGGAACACAAACGAAAAGAACCTTTAAAGACTACAAAAGCAAAGTAATAACAAGTCCTTATAGTTATAAGAAATCTAAAGGGCATTCGCAACCCCCTAGTAGTGCTTTAGATGGTTGGGCTGTAAAGAAAGGAATAGCTCCAAGAGATGTAAAAGGAAGGTTTATGAAAAGAAAGACTTTGACATTCTTATTAGCTAGAAGTATTGGTAGAAATGGAATACAGGGTATTAGCTTTTTCCAAAAGCCTTTAGGTTTAGGATTAAAGCAGTTTGGTAAAGAAATGTTAGGAGCAGTCAAAGAAGATATAATTAATAGTTTAACAACAGTAAAATAAATGGCAACAATAATAGAACAGCAACCCTTATATGATACACTTCCTGTAGGACAAGAGGTAATCTATACAGTATCTAATTCAGCTATTGTATCAACTAAAACAAAAGTAAAGTTCATTGCTAGAGTTTATGTAAGTGATAGTGCAATCAATATTTCTAGTGACACTCCAATAGGTACATTTAAGACTACTCCAAATAATGCAGGGGTTGGAATGTTTGACTTTAGACCTGTTCTTGAAAGCTATGTAAGTGCAGACAATCAAGCGTCAGATGGAAGTCCTTATAAAGTTACTACTACAGCATCTAATACAGACCCTATCCCTTTACATTTAATAGATAAGTTTTCAAGAAACCAAAATACATATAGATATTTAGCAATAGAATTTGGAATAGAATTTTTAGGTGCTACTAATTGTGCAGGAGAGCAAGACGATAACGTAGTAAGAGAAGAATGCGGTGAAGAACAACCTTCAGAACAACGCAACTTATTCAATGGTTATTTAAAGCACACTGACTTGTACAAAACATTTCAGGGTGATTTCGGTTACGATACTCAAAAGTTTGACTTGAATGAATCAACTTTACCTTCTCATGTACCTGCTGAGTATTTAACTAATGCTCCAAGTACACAATACGCAAAGAGTACTGATTATGGTACTATATCTTTTATAGCTACACCACCAAATGCAGTTGATACTTTAAGTTATATTAAATTGACTTACACAAAAGATGACGGTAGTACCTCTACTGAATCTGTATCTAATACTGAAGCCAATGGTGGTTATGATATGTACGGTTCTACTTCTGATAAGCAGATATTGTATTTCGGTTGTTTCCCTGCTAATCTAAGAAATTGGAGTAGTACTTTTCAAGCTTTAATAACAGCAGAAACTTTAGACTATTATACAGTACAAGCTTATAACGCTAATAACAACCCTTTAACTGAACGTCTTACAATTAACTTACTTTGTCCTAATTTAAAAGGATATGAAGCTGTAAGGATGTGTTGGTTGAATCAATGGGGTGTTTGGGATTACTATACATTCACAATGAAGTCTACTAAGATGATTTCTACACAAGGAACTACATATCAACAGCAGTCAGGTACTTGGAATGAAAGTTTATACCAACCTTACGGATTTAAAGGTGGTAAGAAAACCTTTAGAGTAAACGCTACAGAAAAGATAACAATGAATACAGACTTTGTTAGTGAGTCAGAATCAACTTGGTTTGAGGAGCTTATAAATAGTCCTGAAGCTTATATATTAGACGGCTATCAGACAGACCCTTCTTTTTCTTCACTTAACACTTATGCAACTCCTGTAAGACTGATGACTTCTAGCTTTACTAAAAAGACGATAGCAAATGATAAATTAATGCAATATACTTTTGAAGTAGAAAAGAGTAAAACCTTAAGAACACAATCTATCTAATGAGCATACAACTTATAGTATTCCCACAAAGTTATGAAGGAAGTCCAAATCCTTTAGCAGCTAATAGTACTCAGTTTTTAGTTGATGGTATTAATTTTAACACAGTAAGTGCTTCAACTTCTTTTACTGCAACTGCTCCATTTGAACAGAATGCTGTAAATAATTACGCACCTACATTAGCAGTTAATCAATGGGTGAGATATATTGAGTCAGGTGGGGTAGCACCAACAGGAGCAAATGGTCAATTAGATTTAGCTACTTTAGGTGGTGATACTACAGGGCTTATGCAGAGGTTGTCTAATCTTACTGTAGGTGACGTGTATGATGTAACCTTTGATATTGACGCTGTAACTAGCGTTGTTTCACCTGTCTTAACACTTAATTCTTACACAGGAACAATCTTAAATTCTTCTTCAGTAATACCTATGGCAACAGGTACTGTAACAGTTCAATTTACAGCTAACTCTACAACTGATATAATTGTATTAAACCTTACTGCTACAGGAATTGTAAGATTTAATTCAATTTCAGTATTAAATGCTACTGCTACTGCAAGTGGTAATACAAGTCATTTAGGAGATGGTCAGGTAATTTGTGACCTTTATGAAGATGAAGACATTCCTTTAAGTCTTAGCGTTGATGACTTTAAAAATGTAGCTGAGAAAGTGCAGTCTTATTCTAAGGCTTTTAACCTTCCTGCAACAAAGAGAAACAATAAAATCTTTGATAATATATTTGAGATAACTAGGTCAGCTGATGGTGTTATCTTTAACCCTTATAAGAAGACACAATGTGTTTTAAAGCAAGATGGATTTATATTATTTGAAGGATATTTAAGGCTATTAGACGTAACAGACAAAGAAGGAGAAGTAAGTTTTAATGTAAACCTATATTCAGAAGTAGTAGCCTTAGCAGACTTATTAAAAGACAGAGCCTTTAGGGATTTAGACTTTACAGAGTTAGAACACGATTACAATAGGACGCAAATTACTTATAGTTGGAATGACTCAGGAACAGGAATAACTTACACTAATCCAAGTACATCAGGATTTAGAAATGCTTTTACTACAGTTAAATACCCTTTTGTAGATTGGAGTCACCAAATTCTTGTAGGTGGCTCAACAGGAACTAATGCTATATCAGGCAACCCTGAACTAACAGTTTTAGAACAAGCATTTAGACCTTTTATTAATATAAATTATTTAATAGACAGGATATTTGAACCTACACCTTTTACTTACACAAGCACTTTTTTAGAAAATTCAGATTTCCAAAACTTATATATGGACTTTAATTGGGGTTCAGCTCAAGCTCCAAATGATAATCTAGGTGAAGGTTTTGGAGAAAATGATAATACTACAGGAGTAACAGCAGGGTTAACTCCTACACAAATCCCTTTTGATGTAGAAGATTTTACTAACGCTTCTGATTTAGGTTTTGATGTATCAACTTCAAGATTTACTGCTTCTTTTGATAATCAAGTTTACTTTATACAGGGTGTATTTAAGTTCAGTTATTCAGGTTATACTTCAGGACAACTTGGTTATTTAGGGTGGGAAAAGTACGACAATACAGGAGCAGCAACAGGTTATTTTCCAATTAATAACCAACTGTTTCCTATTAACACAAGCAGTTCATTTGGTAATATTTCTAGCAGCTTTAATCAGACTGTTATATTAAATACAGGAGAAAGTTTAAGACCTTCATTCTATAAACTTGACGCAGGGGTTACATTAACTCAATTGACTACACAGCAATTATCTGCATTCTCTTCAAATGGGGTTACAGTAATTACAGGAACTTCTACTACTACTTCTGAAACTTTACTACAAACTTTAAGAGGTGAACTAGGGCAATGGGATTTCTTAAAAGGAATACTTACTATGTTTAACTTAGTTACTTTACCTGATGAAGATAACCCTAACAACATAAAGATAGAGCCGTACGCTGATGTATTTTTAAATAGTAGTGATAGTGTTCCGTTAGATTGGACAGATAAGATAGACGTATCTGAAATGAAGTTAGAACCTTTAGCAGACTTAAATAAAAAGACTATATTCAAATTCGTAGAAGATGATGATGACTTTGCATTTACTAATTACAAAAACCAAGTAGGTGGACATTTATACGGAAGTAAGAGATATGACGCAGGAAATGAATTTAACATCTTACAAGGAGAAGATGAAATAGTAGCAGAACCTTTTGCGGCTACAGTAGTTAAGCCTTTAATGAGTCAATTTTCTTCATTTATAACTCCTGCAATGTACTCTTACAACTCTGATGACGGAACTTCTGAAGGTTTTGACAATAGTCCACGAATAATGTATAACAATGGAATAAAAGATACAGGGGCTTCTTATTACATTCCTGCACAAAATGGAGTTACTTCAAGTAATGAAGAGGACTTTTTACAATTTAGTCATTTATCTGATATTCCTACAATATTACAAACTGCCGCTACAACAGGTTCAAGAGATTTCCACTTTGGAGAATGTCAGCTATTAACAGGAGTTGGTGACGCTGTGCCTGATAATTTATTCAACCTGTATTGGTTACCTTATTATTCAGAGCTTTACAACCCTAATACTAGAATAATGACTATAAAGGTCAATCTAACTCCTGCTGATATTAATACGTTCAAATTTAACGATACCGTATATCTTAAAAACAGAGAGTTCAGAGTAAACAAAATAGATTATAAACCAAACGACTTAGCAACTGTAGAATTTATACTTATACCATAATGGGAGTAACAATAACAACAATACAAAACTTATCAGGATTTGACGTTAAGCCTTATTCAATTTCAGCACTTGGAGTTTTAACTTTTACTTCAGGAAATGCTGCTGACGGAAACCCTATTTTAATAACACCAAATCAATTACAATGTGAAGCTTATGGGTATACTTATGACCATGCTTCAGGAACTTGCTCTACTTATAGATTTAATACAAACCTAAATAGTAGCTTTGACAATACAAACAACAATACTCAAGGTTCAGGAAATACTACACAAACAGGTACTAATAATACTTGTATAATGGGTGAGAACAATACTGTAAGAGGTTTGTCTAGGAATAACATTATAGTAGGTAATCAAAATGAAATAGCAAACGGAGTAAACAATGCTAACGTATTTGGCACTTTAGGAGAAGCTACAACTGATAACACAATAGTTTTAGGGGGTAATGCTCCTACAGACAATTTATCTGAAAGACAGTCCTTACATTTAATGTATGGAAAGCAAACTACAAACGGAAACACTACAGCTTCTAATCTAAATAATATATCAGCTAACTACCTTACTATTCCTGACAATACTGCTATGTATTTTCACGCTGATTGTCTAGCTGTAAGAGTTGGTGGTTCAGGAGCAGGTTCAGTAGGTGATTATGCTAGTTTTGTTCAAAGAGGTGTAGTAATTAATAAGTCAGGAACTTTAAGTGTAAATAGTGAACGTGATGCAATTAAAAGTTCAGGAACAGTTGGTACTTGGAGAACAACAGGTAATGTATCAGGAACTAATTTCTACATAGGAGTAAGAGGAGCAGCAAATGTAACGATAGAATGGGTATGTAACATAACATTAACACAAATAACAACAGGAGTAGCACTTTAAAAATAAAATTATGGCAGAGAAAGTAGTATTAGAAGCAGAAGTTAAATCTAACATAGGAGATGTGTCTAAGGACGCAAAAGGGTTAGCTAGTGAATTTAAAGTAATGGGAGTTTCTTTGAATAGCGTAAAGGCAGGATTTGTTTCGGCAGGTAAATCAGCTAAGGTTATGTTCGGTTCTATTAAGGCAGGTTTAATAAGTACAGGGATAGGTGCTTTTATCGTTGCTATTGGTTCGCTTGTTTCTTACTTTACAAATACTAAAAGAGGAGCTGACCAATTAAGTCAAGCATTTACTGCTATGGGTGCAACTGTTGATGTTTTAACAGATAGGTTTTCTAGAATGGGTGAGGTAATCACTTTAGTATTTAGTGGTAAGTTTAAGGAAGCAGGAGAAGTAGCTAAAGGTATTTTCTCAGGAATTACTGAAGAAATAGGTAAAGAAGTAGATGCTATGGTTGCTTTAAAGAAAAGAACACAAGAACTTAGAGATGCTGATAATGAGTTTATGATACAAAAAGCAGCTACTAGACAAGAAATAGAAAAAGCAAGATTGATTGCTGAAGATGAAACAAAGTCAGCGAAAGAAAGATTAGACAACTTAACTAAGGCTTTAGAACTTGAAGAAAAGACTACTAAGAGAGAATTAGAGTTAGCAAGGGAAAGGTTAGCTATACAAGAAGAAGAAATGGCTTTAAGTGAAAACTCAGCTGAAGATGAAGCGAGATTAGCTCAGTTGAAAGTTGAATTAATAGCAACTGAAACTGCATCCATTAAAATGAGGAGGAGAGTAGTTACTGAGGTGAATAGCTTAGAAAGAGAAATAAATGCAGAATCTATACAAAGACTTAAAGACTTAAAAGAAGCTGATAGAGAAAGAATGGGTGAATTAACTGAGATGCCTAGACTAGCAACTGAAGTTAATGACCAACTAATACAGGCTGATGAAAATTATACTGCTATTGTTATGAGTAATGCTAAGAAAAGGACTGATTATTCTAAAGAGTTACAAAATCAACAACTAGCAGCAACAGCAAATTTTGCAGGAGCATTAAGTAACTTAGCAGGAGAAAACAAACAACTAGCAGCAGCAGAAACTTTGATAAACACTTATCTTGCAGTACAACAAACAATGGCAGATAAAACAATACCATCAACTGCTTTAAAATTCATAGTGGCAGGGACTGTTTTGGCAAATGGACTAGCTAATGTAAGAAACATATTTGCTACAGATGTTGGAACAGGAGGAGGGGGAGGAGGTTCAACACCTGCAACACCAAGTACCCCTGCACCACAAATGATGTCAGGAGCTTTTGATATATCAGGTGGGGTAGCACCTGAAGCTATGAAAGCCTTCGTAGTAACAGATGAAATGACAAACAGTCAAAATCAATTAGCTAACATTAGAAGAAGAGCTACAATCTAAAATCAAATAAATACTAACTTAATCTATTATATAATATGCCTT
>Ga0098060_1000313_pt1 | contig 23413 bp, 27 predicted proteins | sample 21_taG_FD_77063 | JGI IMG/M metagenome (GOLD analysis project Ga0098060, IMG submission 77063) | Marine viral communities from the Subarctic Pacific Ocean - 21_ETSP_OMZ_AT15319 metaG | ecosystem: Environmental > Aquatic > Marine > Oceanic | place: Pacific Ocean | collected 2015-01-19 | reverse complement strand
TATAGCTATAATGGCCCATGAGAATATGTTAGCGGCTGTGCGTGCTGATCCAACCTATAAACCGCAGTCAATTACACCTTGGATAGAAGCTGGATTTATTAGATCAGCGGTAGCTACTATTGATCCAAACTTATTTGGTGACGCAGTTACTCCCAAGAATGTTAACGCTATAAAGAAACTTAATGAAGCTGTTGCAGGTTCAACTGCTTATCCAACGTTAGATTGGGCTTCTGCAGAAGGTCGAAATGAACTTAGCGATAAATGGAAAATGTATCATCAACTATTTACAGCGGATCTGTCAGCCTTTAACGGTAATCCAAGTGAAATAAGTGTTTCAGATATTAACGGTAAAGCAACTAAATTAAAAGGTGAAAGTAAAGCTATAGAAATAGCTAAGAAAAATACACAACCTGATGAGACATTATTCATGTCATGGTTAAGAAGAGAACTTAGAAGTAACTAATTAAAGGAGTAATATAATGGGTAGTAATCGTTTACAAAATGCAATAATACCCGGTCAAGAACTTATGAAAGAAAGTGGTTTTGTTTTCTCTGATCCTGATACACTTATAGATTCTTCAGGTAACCTGCTTCGTATTCAAGGATATGAAGCGCCTGAGATACAGCGTATATTACCTGATGGTACAGTAACAACTGGTACTGCTGGCGGAGCTATGGCCGATGAAGTTATTCCAAGATTAGCTAAGAAAAAAGGCTTTAATAAAATAAAATATCTTTTTAATGAAGACGGTAGTCCAATGATGGATACTACAAATACTCGTCAGCTAGTTCATTTAGTAGATAAATACGGTAATGACTTTACATCTATGCTCGCAGCAGAAGGAATATCACAACCTAATTTATATAGTAGTGATAATCAATTAGCTGCTGCAGCATATGGTAAAGCAATGAGAGCCGGTTCAGCTTATGAACAAGATATGTCTGAATGGGAAGTTGCAGAAACGTTAATGCGTGTAGCTAAAGATGCAGAAACTGGGGACTATATAGATACTGCTAAAAAGATAGCGTTTGATGAAAAAGAAATAGCTAACTTAACAGCAGAGCGTCAGCCTGGAGAATCAATAGATCAGTATAAAAGGCGACAAGCTCTAGCTAAAACTTATGATTATAGCAATGTACAGGTACGTCGTAATGATAGAGATCTTTTTAATAATGCTCTTAATCCTTTAAGTACATCATGGGACGTTGGTGTTACTGGTGCTATGGAAGGATTGTATGGCGTTGCTGATATGCTTGGAGAAAAAACAGGCTTTAATTGGTTAGAACATTATGGTGAGACTAATATAAATAGACTTCATACAAAGCTAGCTGATATGCCTAAAGTAAAATTAAGTGCTCTTATACCTAAGCTAGATGAAGATGGTAACACTATTGGTAATGAATGGGACATAGATAATGTTGGAGAGTTCTTTGAATTCTTAGGTAACAATGCTATGGTTTCTCTTCCTTATATGGCAGCTACTATGGGTGGAGCAGCGTTAGCTCCTGTTACTTATGGTACATCTATGTTACCAATAGTAGCTATGTATACAGGACAAACTTGGAATGAAATGGAAGGCGATAGTAAAAGTGCTACACTTGCTGTAGGTGCTGGTATAACTCAAGCAGTATTAGATAGACTTGGTTTAAAAGGTATTAGCGGAACACTAATGAATAAATCAGTAGCTGATAAAGCGGTTGCTGCTATTGTTAAGAGAGATGGTGTAACTCCTGGTGATGCTAGAAAAATATTAGCACAAATGACTAGAAAAGAAGCTGCATTACTTACAGGAGCAGCAGCTACTGTAGCTAAAGAACAGCTTAAAGCTCGTAATGTTTTAAGATCTTTATTTCAAAGAGGTGCAAGAGGCGCAGTAACAGAGGGTGCTACTGAGGCAATGCAAGAAGCTACTGCTTACATGGCAGCTGTAGTAGGTAGTGAGAAAGTATTCGACGCTTATGAATTACAAAACAGATTATTAAATGCTACTATAGCAGGTGGTACTCTCGGTGCAGGATTTTCTATACCAGGAGCAGCGATTGATGTAGGTGCATGGACTGATATAGCTGTTAGACAGGCTGAAGCTGATCCAAATAAACTATCAAGAGCTGGTTCACAATATGAAGCTGACTTAGAAGAGTTTGGAAGAGTAGAATCTATACAAGAATTAACACTAGAAGCTGGTGAAAAAGTAGCTAACGAAAGAAATAAAGTAGTTATGCCACCTAATATATCAAATACGTATGATTATTTAATAAGACCTAGATATAATAAAGGTGATAAATTTAGAGATGGAAGTATAGCTAAAGCTGATGAAACAGATAACGCGTACAATAAAAGACTTAAGCAAGCTAAAAAACTTGAAGATAGATTTTCTACTAAAGTTAATACTAAAACTGTAGATCAACGTGCAGCTGATAGTAAAGTTGATACTAAAGAAATGTCTACATGGGATCGAGTTAAAAGAACATGGGAATCTATACCAGGTTTATGGAGAGGTTCTACTAGATTTATATTCACAGATGCTTTACAAGATAGTTCTAGATCTCTTCGTAAACTTGCTGATATGTTTGGTGCTAACTTACAACGTACGTTTAGTGGTGTTAACTTTGAGAATAGAAAGAAACATTTATTAACTACATATCGTAATTTAGTTTCTACTCCAGCAGAGTTTGCTAGTATAGCAGGTATTAAAACAGTAGATCAAGCAAAGCTATCTGAAATAATAAATGATTTTGGATACTGGCTTGTAGATCCTAAAGGTAATAACGATAAGGAAGGTAGTAATGTAAATTGGAATTCACTTCCAGCTAATTTAAAACCTTATGAAACTTTCTTAAAACAATATTACAACCAACAAGCTATGCTATCAGATAAGCTATTAGCAGATCAAGAGAAATCTTATAAAGAAAACAATAAAAAGTTTGATGTTAAAAGACTTAATAATTATTTAATGAAGTATAAATCTTTTAATAAAGGCGCTATTGAAAAGAATAGAGCAAAGTTTATACAAACACTTATGACTACATTTAAGTTTAATAAAGCTGATGCAACAACACTAACAGATAATATTATTAATCAAGATACATTAGTAGCAGATCAAGATTTCCAAGTAGGTGGTAGTAAATTTATTCCAGCTGCACATAAGAAACGTACGTTAGGGTTATCACAACGACCTGAGTTTAATGAGTTTATGGAAAGAGATGCGTTTGTAAATATATCTAACGCAGCTAAGTCAGCTTCAAGAGTTATAACATATCAAGAATTTTTAGGAGATAACAATGAAAAAGTTGCTTATCTTTTAAATGAAGCTGAGAAGGAAGGAGTATCTGAGCAAAACGTAAATCGTATTGCTAAGCAAATGCAAGACTATTTAAATGCAGAATCAGGTAACTACAAGCGTATTAAAAATGCTAACATATCTAAGATACAAAAGAATTTAGGTGTATGGACTACAATAGCAGGTTTACCTTTAGCTACTATATCTTCATTTGTAGAGCTAGCAGTTACTGCAGTAAGCGTTCCTCCAAATATAATATTTAAAGAAATAGGTAACGCATCTAAAGAAGCAGCACAAGCTATGTGGGCGACTATGACAGATCCTAGATGGAACTCTACTAATCGTCAATTAAAGAAAGAGCAAAGACAAGAACGTATAAAACAATTAGGATTCTTTGATTGGGATGTTGGTGCAGCTCAGACAACTGGTGCTACAGAAACTACACATGCATCAAGGCGTTTGTTAGATAAATATTTTAGAGTAATTGGGTTACAACAGTGGACTGATTATACACGTAACATACGTGCTTCTATTGCAGATGATTATATTATGAGTCACTTAGAAACTATTATAAATGGTAGAAAAAGTGGTGATGCTAAAACAAATGATATGCAAGAATCTGAAGAATTGTTAAGAAACTTAGGTATAGATGTTGAATTACTTATTAGAATGCAAACTCAGCAAGGTCCTTGGAATCCCAAGCAGCTAAAAGATTTTGATGCTATGATGCTTGATGCAGAGTTTAACTTTGTTAATATAGCTATTGCTTTACCTAACACAGCTAACAGACCATTGTATTATCAGAACCAGCATCTTGCTTTGTTCACACAGTTCCAAGGTTTTATATCTACATTTACAGCTAATCAAATACCTAAAATGTGGGGTGAATACATTAAACGTGGTAACCCTTCGCTTAAGTATAATGCATTTGCTGTTATGATGACTATGATATTCTTAGGATTCTTATCTCAGTATTTAAAAGATCTATTAAAATATGGAGAACCAACTCCTTACTTAGATCCTGTAGAGAAAATACAAAGAGGTATAGGTGCATCAGGATTATTAGGTACTGGTGAAAGAGTTATGAACTTTATGTATCCTATATATGAACAGTCTTCTGATAGTCCAGCTGAATGGTTATTTAATACTATCTCTGGTGAAGCTGCAGCATTATCTAATGTTACTCGTGTATACGGTGGAGCAGGAAAAATAATACAAGGTCAACCTGATAAAGGAGCTTATGATATAATGAAAACAGCTCCATTTATAGGACCTTTTAATAGACTTAATAGAACAATAGCTGAAGGATTATTTGGAAAGTCTCCTCCTAAAAAGTACGAAACACCTTATTCCAAAATGTCTAAAGAAAATCAACGTATATATGATATTCAACAAGCACGGGAGAATCGATAATGGCTATTAATGTAAACATAAAGCCAGGTAAAGCAATATCTACACTAGGTCAAACAGCTGTAGAACAACTACATAATAGATTAGGTAACGTTATGCCTACTGTACGAGATACTGCTGCTATAGAAGATAAAACAGTAGAAGATAAAACAGTTGCAGATCCTAAATTTACAATAGATCCAGATGCAGAAGTTGCAGAAGTTACTAGAGAAATAGATTCTGAAACAAATAAGTTTGCAGCTGAAAATCTTGGAGGAGATCTTAGTGTACCAGGTGATATATTTCAAGAAGCTGTAGAAGGAGAAGACATATCTGTTGACGCAACTTCAGATGCAGCTATGAGAGAAATTGAAGAGTCACGAGTAAAACCTATTACTACTCGACTTGAAGAGTTAAAGCTATCAGCTACTGACGATAAAGTAGTATCAGGTAGTTTACTTAGAGCTGATGTCTTTGCAAAAATATTAAATACTAAAGTAAAAACTTCTTTATCAAATTTCTTTCAAGCAGAAGCAGAGACAAAAGGTTTTGCCGATGCGTTGGTAGAAGAGCGAGAAAGAAAAACAGGCGTTAAGCCTTTAGAATCTTGGCAGAAAGCTACAACAGTTGATAACACGGCTGTTAATGCTAAAAATATTTTCTTTAATCCTAATATTTTAAACGCAGGTAAACAAGATCCTGATACAGGTTTTACACGAATTGATCCTGGTTTTGGTGTCGTTGCATCTATGATAGTAGAAAACTTTTTACATTCAGATATGGTGGCTTCTTCACCAGATGCTATAATTGAAAATGATGTATACGATACTATAGAAAGTATGCCTACTTTTAATCCTGAACAATTTAAAGGAATTGTTGCAGAATCTTTAGCAAAACCTTTAGCTATAAAAAAATCTAAAGATAATTTAAAGTTAGGTCAAGAAGTATTTAGAGAGTGGAGAAGAATACAATCAGAAGCAATAGGAGAACCTACTGATTCATATTTAGAAGATCAGAATAAAATAACCCCACAGTCTTTTACTTTATTAGGAGATATTTTAAAAGAAGCTTATGCTGAAGCTAACCCAGAAATATTATTTAGAACAAATAAAGACTCTGATATAGGTGCAATAGATTTTGTACTAACTCCTGTGGGCAGACAAGTTTTACAGAACCAAGCTAAAGCTACTAAAGGACTTTTTAAATCACAAGAAAAAAGACCTGCGTTAGCACCGCCTAATAATAAAGCTCTCGGTGAACGAGCAAATACTTTTAGACCAATAACTTCAGTTATGAAGCCTAGTGTTGTCAAAGAAATTATGTCTAATAGAGTAAGTGAAGCAGCAAGAAACTTATCTAACATACCTAATGTTGTTGATAAAACTAAAGGTGATTTTTCTATTGTCTTTGGTTTACATGCTTTATTAAAAGCAGATCGTAATACAGATGGTACTAGTGATCTATACTCTGATATGTTTGAAATAGGTCAAGCAAGACTTAGAGAATTTATAAAAGGTAAAGAAGTTTATAAAGCTGATTTAGCTGTAGAGTTAGCTAAAGATTCTCCTAACCCTCGTATAGTACAAATGTTAGAGCTTACTATAAGAATGTATAATCCTCAAAAACTTCAGACATTAGAAGCTCAAAAAACTATTAATCAAATAGATGCTATTATTAGATATGGAGATGCCGCAACATACAATAGATATGTAGTACAAGCGTTGACAGGTAGATTGCATATTGATGAAGACATATGGGATTATCAAGCTCATAAAAGTGTAAGAGCAGTTCTAAGTAGTGGAGTTCCTTATAGATTTCCAGCAGGAAAAGATACTCGTTTAGAAAAGCTTTGGAAAGAAATCATAGCTACTAAAATATTAAATGATCCTGTACTTGATAATGATATAAGAACTAAGAAAGGTATTGAAACACTTTCACCTGAGTATAGAGTAGACGCTTTTAATAGATTAAAAAACCAGAGAGATTCGTCTTATTATACAGCTGTTGAAATAGGTAAAACATTATCTGAAATAGAAAAAGATTTACCTGTCAGTTTTTCAAAAGATGCGATAAGTAAATTAGCTAATGCCACAAGTGAGCAAGAAGTAAGACAATTAAGAGAACAACTACGGCAAATGCCAGAGTTTAACGCAGATCCTTTAGGAACTAACAGTAATATAAAAGAAATTCTTGCTAAACACGGTAAAGAATTTCCAATGTTTATACAATATTACATGGATTTATATCGATATGATAAAGCTTTAAACGACAAAACTAGTAAACCATTTACAACATCTATCACTGTTGAAATTGATGGTGTGACTCATGGTAATACTACTAACGCAGCTCTTATCGGTGTTCCTGAAATGGCTAAGCGTGGTGGATTAATAAGAACTCAGAACTATTACGCTCGTGATGAAATAGATTTACGCGATGCAATGGCAGAAGATATGAGAACTACTATTAATAGTTCTGTTGGTGCGTCGTTAGTTAAAGATGGTGAGCTACCTTTGATGGCATCTATTTTAGAATTTGCTATCGCAGATAGAGATATGTATCTTAAAAAATCTCCTATGACTATGGGATATGGGCAGAACATTGAATCACTTAAACAACATGTTGAAAGCGTAGTACAAGTAGGTCCACAATCGGATAAGATACAAAGGCTTATTAAAGACCAGTTACCTCCGAGTAATAATGATGCTGGTAACCCTTTAATGTATCAGCAAAAAGAACAAGAGACTATAAACTTTTTACATACGATGCTTGTTAATTCTATATTTAATTTACTTGATGAAGCAACAATTGAAACTAGTAAAGTTCTTAAGGGTATGGGTTTAGTATCACAAATAACTAACATGCCTTTAACTTTTACAAACGCATTAGGTTTTGAATCAGTTGCATCTGGTAAAGAAACTATTATGGTTGATAAAGAAGGTCGTCAAATGCAAACTCAAACTGGTGTTGATTTCGCTGGTTTAAAACAAATTACAACTCAATACTATGGCGCTAATGTACAAGGATCTGCTGTTAGACAGGGCCTTGGCCCAGGAGGTTTTAACCCTAGAATCATTGCTACACTTGTACAAAGCTATGATGGTAACATGGTTGCTTCTACATTAAGTGGTGCTTCTTTAAAACGTTTAAATGAAAAAGCTAAGTTAAACGGATCCACTCAAGGTGCATGGGTTAAACCAATATTTGATGCTTATCTAACAGATTTAGGTACATTAGGTCAACTTAGACCAGAAACTAATAAGAATTTAAAAGACGGCATTATAAATCATAATGCTCTTGTTGATGTTATGCGTAACTGGTATCCTGATACTACTGCAGAATTTGTTAAGCTGCATAATAATGATCGCATTTTAAACTTTAAAGAAGCTAGAGATGAAGGAGAGTCTGGTGTCGGTGAGTTAAAAGGTCTTGGATATTTGTTTAGATCTGCTGTTAAAAGATCGGGTAGACCGGGTGAGCAGATAAATCTTGTTAATGAATTGTCTCATGTTTTTAAGGTATCTCGTTCAGATACTGCTGAAACATCTAATGAATTTAAAGAACGTATAGATACAGCAGCTCAAACTGCAGCTACTAAAATTGAAAAACGTATTAAAGCTGATTTAGGTTTAAATTTAAGAACAGCTAATACAATAACAGGTAAACAATGGATAAGAATAGTAAAAATTATAACACAAGAAATTGATCTTACCAAAAGAAGTTTGGATGTTGCAAGAAAAGCTGAAGCCTTTGGAAAAGAATTTGCTAAAGATACGTCGACTGTTTTAAATATAGACTTGTAAAAAAAAATACCCCTAAGAATACCGTATGGTAATCTTAGGGGTTTTTTATTAGTTTTTCTTTATCTGTTTAAGAGCATAGCTTTTCCATTTATCTGCAGAATATTTACCTTCTTTAGATCTATCCTTACTGTCATAATATTCTAGTATTCTCTTGTATTCATTATCTATTATTAATAAATCTAATTCTCTGTCAGACATTGTATCAGCTAAAGATGTATCCATATTAAGTTCTGATAAAGCTGTCTTAGTATCTGGCTCTATACCTAGTCTTACTGGTAGTATTCCTTTCTTACGCGAAGAAGTATTCACTGTCTTGCACCTCTCTTATCTCCAAAGATCCTGTCCTTGGCTGTGTATAGTTAAAATTATCTGGGTTTGTAATAATCATACGCTCAATTATAGTAAAGTAATTACTGTGATCGTACATATGTACAAACTCGTCTTTGATTATCTGTAGTAACTCATCAACATCACATGCGTGTACGCTGAATGAATCATGGATAGCACCGAAGTCTCCATCCCATTGTTGTATTACATTAGACATATGAGCTGCGTCCATTGAATGTACAAAGTTAGGAGATATACCAGACATAAATGATTTAATTTTAGGTTTGTCTGTATTCTCTTTACCAACATGCTGTATGCGTATAGTATCTGTTACTTCTTCTGTTCCGTCCTCTTTTCTAATAACAGGTTTAACTTTTCTTTCGCTGCAGCTTATGATAGCTTTCTCTTTGAATTCATTATCTATGAATGCTTCGTATATAACTGGAAATCCACTCGGAGCTTTCCATTTTATAGATTTCTGCTGTGTTTCTTTAGCATAGTCAGAAGCTATTTCTGCTTCAGCTATCTTCTGTAGAAACTTCATAGTTTGTAATGGACCAGCACATACATCGTCAATTGCTTTTACTAAATGCTTAGCTAGCAGTTGACAATCGTCTTTAGTAATGTTGTATCGTTCTAAGTATCCTTCTACGTGACAATCAAGATACATATTCTCTGCAATCTTCTTAGCACCTGCACTGTAAGCACGGGTCATAGATCCACGTTTAGCGATACCTTTGCGGATATGTTTCATAGGCATTTGCCTTTCTTCAAACCACTCGGGTAGTCTGCTTATTAAATTCTTGGCACACTGTACATAGAAATCTTTTTGTATTTTCTGAGGTACAACACCAACAAGGTAAGCAGCTTCTTTATCTTTAGACATAGCACAAAGATGTTGCCATCCGTTATTGCTACCATCTATAGGTATAGGTAAATACGTATACCAAGGTTCATCAGTTGATGTAGCATTATATATTTCTAATGCACAAGCAAGTAATGTAATAGGTTTTTCTGCAGATAACTCTATTCTTTCGTCATGAGCTATCTCTAGTATTAATCTTAAGTTATTCTCTGTCCACGCCTCGCGATCGTCTAGCGTCATCTTATCTACTGATATATCTTCTAGTCCCTCGTCCTCAAGGTATGGTCTATAGTCTGTCGTTAGCCACTCTGGTAACTCATCTTTATGATATGTTTCGTTGTAGCAGCAAGCAACATGTATGTATAACCTTCTCATACCCGCGGCTGTCATACGCTTTCCGTTAGAGAATAGCATCTGACCTCTTGCGATATCATTACTTTGAAAGTTTAAGAAGGGTGTAGTGTAGTATATACGTCCACGATAATCTGCTTCTGTATATTGGTAGAAAGTTCTGTCATCAATCATATCTGATCTAGCCATAGTTAAATCAAACTCTATAATCTTTGACTTGTATTTCTTTGGAAACTTTTTATGTTGATTTAATATTTTATTACGATTACGATGTAGTATATCTCGTACTTGAGTATTTATTTTCCAAGGAGTTTGTTGTAATACATTCATACTCTGAATGAAATCTCTACGTACATAGTATTTAAACTCAGCTGTTCTCTGATCTGTCCAGCCTTTAATAACTGGTCTATCAGTAGGCTGCATAAGATCTGATATATCTAAAGGTCTAGTGAAAACTGTACCTATTAGTAGATCTTTACTGCCTTCTGGTACCTGTAAATTCCACAGTTCAGGTACTACTATGTAGTGCGTACGACTTCTTTTAAGACTACGATCCAGACTTTCCATTGGTACGAACTCTTCATTTTTATTCTTACCAATATTTATCTGGTGTGTTTGGTAGAATGCTTCTAACATTAAGTCACCCATCATTACACGTAGTTTAAACCATTCCCAAGGTGGTTGATCGTCGTGATAGTAATTTATATCATCTAAGATATATGTGCCAATCGTTGTACTTAAATGAGTAAGATTAGCTTCACCTTGGTAGGATTTATTTCCACGTATACTATTACGGGTGAAGTGTTGTTGTATAGTATCCATACTAAACACAAGGTAGGCTTTTAAGTCTGCAGCAGTAGACATCTTTAGTAAGCTGCAAGCTATATGGGCTTTAGCTTTACGTATCTTCTCCTGTATATAGTGAAGTTGATCCTGCATATTGTACCTTACCTATTTTAATTTGATCGTCTAGTAATAGTCTGCCATTAACATCACGATAATCATTAGCATATATTACTCTCTCAATACCACTTTGTAGTATTAGTTTAGCACATTCAATACAAGGTGAGTACGTGCAGTATAGTGTTGCACCTTTAGACGAGCTTGTACTCTGCGCTAGTTTGCATATGGCATTAGCCTCTGCGTGTATAACCTCTTTATTGGTTACACCATGTTCATCTTTACAGTTATTAGACATGCCCGAAGGCATGCCATTATAACCCATACTAAGTATGTTACCATCTTTAACAATGATAGCACCTACTTTTGTACCATTATCATGAGACATATTAGCTATTCTATTAGTAATATCCATGAATAATTTATCTAGTTTATTTATATCAGGCATTATACAGCTACGAACCTCTCATCTGGTATCGAGCTAAGTCTACCTGTATTTACATCGTATGTAGCACGACCAGCTTTACCTGTATTACCTGTGAATCTAGACTTAAGTACTGTAAACTCTATTGTATTTCTTTTAATATCATCTTCTGCTATTAAGTTTCTAGCAAATGCAATAATATCAAATGATATTTGTTTAATAGAGCCACTGCCTTTGATGTCATCGATAGAAGCTAGGTTACCTTCTTCGAATGATTGTTTATCACCTTGAGCTTTTCTTAAGTGTGATATAAGACCTAGCCATATGTTATGTTTCTTTACGATCTTAAGTAGATCACTCATCAATTTATCTATCGCTTCGTTACCACTACGTCCTTCAGAACCTTCAGATACTGCAATGGTAATATGGTCAAGTACAAGATACTTACAACCCATGAGAGCCATATACTCGATCTTATCCAAGAGCGAAGCATCTGAACAAGATCCTTGATGGTCAAGAAGAACAAGTCGTTCGTCTTTGAATACGTCATCAAATCCTTCTCGTAATTGCTCATCCTTAATATTCTTGATATCCATTGTAGATCGCTCAAGAGACATGGCAATAAACTTTTCTGCAGTGTCGCCAATACTTTCTTCGAGAGATATAAGTCCGACTTTACTATCAGTCTTATCAAGTAAATCAAGAGCGATCTCTTTAATGACAGTAGACTTACCGCTGCCAGTACCGGAAGTAAATAAAGTAATTTCACCGTGTCTGATTCCTTGTAGTTTATCGTTTAATCCTTGCAAACAAGAAGGATACGGAACAGATATAGTTGTTTGTCTGTTCTTAAACTCTCGCCATATAGGTTCACCTACTACTATACCTGATGGAGACCACGTCTGTGCATTCCATATTGCTTGTAGTATACTATGCGAACCGTTCTTCATAAGTAATTCGCATGGATCTTTACAGCCTTGTAAGTCTCCTACTTTAACTTTACCTGCACCTATTATCTTAGCTGCACGCTCAACTGCTTCTTTTCCTGCATCATCTGAGTCAAATAGTAGCACCACTGATTCAAATCGTCTCAGCCAAGAGCGATTATCAAGTAAATGTTTAGTACCTGTAGCGCTTGGTATTGAAACAACTGGAAATACTTTGTTATATTTATCCATAAATGCCTGAGCAACTGCGCAAGCATCGAGTTCTCCTTCAGTAACAACAACTATTTTACCACTTGTTGCAGCGTTTTGACCGAACAACTCTATCTTTTTGTAATCTCCGTGTGTAAGGAAATCTTTAGGTAGCCTACGTTCTTTGTAAGCTACTACTTTATTATCTCTAGTATACGGATAGAAATGAGATCCACCTGATCCATCAGGATTTACTGCCATTTTTATACCGAAATAGTCTACAACTTGCTTAGATATACCACGACTTGTAATAGCAAAGCTGTTAAGCTCACTAATTTCTTGCATGATATCTTGCTTAGCTGTAAATTCTGTAGTAATTTCTTCTAATTGTTCCATGTTATTCATCACTTTCTTTGTAGAATAATTGCATGAGAAACAGTGTGCACCATCATCGTAGATAGTAAATGCATCTGACGAATCACATTTAGGACACTCTGTTTGTATGTATCTAGTCATTTCCATAACCTTTCTTTAGCTTGTCGTATCTTCCTTCTTTTCATAGAGCTTTGCAGCTTCTTCTGCATACGTTGCTCCTTCTTTAACTTTGCTTTTGTGTACTCGTCTAACTCTGACGTAAATATACTCTCGTCCTTTCGGCACGATTGTTTTATGTAATTCTGCATGATATACCTTATTGTCATTAAACTCTTCGAATATACCTTGGTATGTATCAAAGAGTGGTTTAATTACGTTATCAAGATCGGCTGCTCTATTAGAGAAGCCTGCTACAATATAGAATTCTACTTGATCTGAACCGAAGGGCCATTCAACCCCTCGGATTTCATCACGTAGTTCGTTTTGATAGTCAATGTACTGCCTCTGCTTTATCGCTTTGTTGCGGTACGTCATGTTGTTCGCTGACAACGGCTTCACCATAAAGGTGTGTTCTAATATCTTCATAATCCTTCCATGTTGTTAGCATACGTAGTAGCTTATAACTTATTTCAAGTTGTTTAAGCGAAGCTTTATGCTCACGCCAGGTTTTCTTTACGATATTCCACTGTCTTTTAGATGGAACTCCAGCTAGTATTTTCTCAGCTTTCTTAGGACCTATACCTTTAAGACCTGGTATATTATCTGTGTTGTCACCGGTTAAACACTGCAACATCAATGACTTATAAGCCTGATCGTCATCAACGAACTGCCATGTATCTTTGTTATAGTTGTAATGATTACCTGGAATTTGCAGTAAGTCTTTATCTATACCACATATAACATATTGATCGTCGCTTTCTCTAGCTTCATAAGCCCAGATAGCTACAAGATCATCTGCTTCCATACCGTCAGCTGATATAGCACCTTTAGATTTAGCATAGTTAAATAAGAAATTAAGTTTCTTTCTTATATCTTTATCAAGCTCAGGTCTATTAGATTTGTAAGGTTTGTATAAATCTTTACGAAAATTCTTACTACCTTTAACAGCATATAATATATTGAACTGTTCTTCTTCGTCAAACGGATTTGCTAGTTTATCCTTTACATTAAGTTCCATCTTACGACAGAATCTATCATAGTGTACACGCAAATCTGCTTCACTATCAGATCCGTACGCTACCTTAAAGAAGATAGAGTCAGTATCTACAAGCATATTTATAGTAGTCATTTAATGTACCTCTGCATAATTGTTACCGATTGAACCTTCACCTGCCATTATATTAACACCAACTTTCTTTGGACCTTCAGCAAATGATTCGATTAATATTTCAAGAACTCTGTCTGCATCTTTATCTGCTACAGACCATGCAACCTCGTCATGATAGTATAACCTAGGTTCTGCATCAAGACCTTCGCATTTAATTTTCTTCATCTGATAAGCTACAGCAGACTTAGTTGTCACAGCTTCACAGCATTGAAGTAAATAATTAAGTGCTTGATAAGGTTGAGGAGTATATACTTTACGACCGTCAAGACCTGGTATGTAACCTTCTACATTACCTTGGCTTGAAGTTATTTTCCATATAGATTCTATCTTTTCACGTAGAACCTTTAATCCAGGAATAGCATCGCCGTATCTTTCCATTGATTCACTGCCAACCTTAGGTGATTTCTTACCTGATAGTACTTGACCTAACTTAGCTGCACCTGCACCGAATAGATATGCATAGATCCACGTCTTAGCTGTACGTCTATCTGTACCTATAACATCCGCATTGTATTGATGTATATCACCAGATAATATTTGATTTGTAAGATCAGGTGAATTAACATAGTGAGCTAGTGATCTGAATTGGTTACCACTAGAATCAGCACCTACAATCTTACGACCTGGTTCTGCTACTAGTAATTCACGTAACTCTCTACCTAGCGGAGCTGTTACAGCAGGTAGATTAGCAATAACTTCATGACGGCAGCGGAATGTCGGTGTACCTACAACCCACAGTCTACCATGTAGTCTGTTATCTTTTAGCTCACGGAACCAACCTTCAACTACACCTTTACGAGATCGCAAGGTTGTCCACTTATCTATCAATACACCATGCTCGCCTACTTTAGCAAGCGAAGTTGATGTAAGTTTAGGCGTAGTCTTTTGCCAACCATAAGCAGTCTTAACTACTTTCCAGTCATCAGGTTCCCAGCCAATAGAGTACAAGTATTCTTTTACCTGTTCCATATTACCTAGTGTAGCTTTAGTTACAGTCTTACGTTGGAACTCTTTACCCGCTGGAAACAAATGTGTATCTCCAGGTTTAACAGTTCTATTTAGATATTCACTAAGCATACGAGCTGTAGTTGCAGTGTAGTCTCCTTTCTTAGTAAACTTAGGAGTCTTAGCTACTTTATCTTTGTATCTTATTACATCGGGTAAGTTAGGTTCTATAACTTTTTCTATCTCGCTCATCTGTAATACTAATTTCTCAGAAAGCTTTACACCTGCATCAACATCAAACTGCCAGCCATAGTGTCTACAGTAAGCATCAAACTTAGCTGCTTCCATTTCTGCCCGTAAGCCGTTGCTTATATTAGGTTGTTTTGCAGCAAGCTCATTGAGTTCTGTTGCTAGCTTCTTAAATATAACAGTATTAAGTTTAACATCTCGTACACAATATGTCATCATCTCATCTGAGAACTCATGCCATGTATCAAAGTTTAGTTTACGATAGCCTAGATGTTCACCCCATCCTGCAAGTCCATGCTTGTGAGGTCTACGATAGTCAAGTACTAATGAAGCAAGCCATGTATCAAAGAACTTTTTATCATACAAATCTATATTATATAGTTTAAGTATAACAAGAGCATCAAAGCCTATACCGTTATGTGCTACAAGCATATCTGCATTCTTTAATAATTGTAAGCCATCATTAATACTTCCATGATAGCTGCTATTTTCATCGGTATATTTCATTATCATACCGGTATCTATATTTTCTATTACTAGACACCATATCTTAGTTGCGTCTAGTCCGTCTGTTTCTATGTCAAACGTTAGTCTCATCTTGTTCCTTTCTATTCTCACACATTGGACATGTATCTCCTGATTTATCTATTGATATGCGAGAAATTTCTTTATTACATACTTCACACGTATAAGTATCGTAAGGTTTACCTGTTAAAAAGTCTGTATCATCAATCGTCATTTGATTCAGCCTCATCCATTTTAAGTAAAGTTTTGACATCAGCATAAAATCCATTGTATTTAGAAGTTTTCAAGTTGTTTATTAAATCCCAGTACTCTAAGGCCCCTAAGATGCTGACTTGAACTGTGTCACCGTCAACTAACAAACGATCTTCACCATTATGACTAGGTCTATATTTCCATTCACAGAATAAGAAATGTTCTGTAATATCACGTTGTCTTAGTAAGTATATAAGTTTCTGACATGTTAAGTTGTACCATTTCTTTACAAACTTTACATCTACATTACCATATACAGGACATACACCATCGATTTCCCATCGATCTGAGTCATCCCATTTACCTTCATGTATCATCCACCATTCAAAGATTTCACATTCAATATCCATCTTTAATTTATCTAGTGTTCTACCACGAGGATTATACTTCTCAGCACGAGCATCACGTTGATCTATAAATTCCTGTAGTACAGGTATTGTTATCCAGTTACCAATGCCTTTAACTTGGTCCATTGCATGTCTTGTCATGTTGATTCCTTTCTATAAACTTCTTCTAGTATTCCTGTAGTGTGCGTATGGTCAGGTCCGTTCCAACCTTCAGGTTTAATAAGATCAGGTAGACCGAGAGGATTGGGCCTCGAAGGTTTAACACCAACTTCTTTCTCCATGTTCGCTTCCATAACGGTAGACCAAGCACCATGGGCGTCGCAGCCGAATGCATCCAACGTTCCAATGGCGATAACACATAGATCAATAAGACCATCAACGATTTCTTTAGCATCGCCTTCTGTAATTGCTTTTTCTGTTTCATTTAATTCTTCTTTCAAAAAGTTTAATCTAAAGTCCATGAACTTTTTAAGAGTATCATAGTCTTTATCAGTTAGTTTATTGTTAATCCAGTCATGCACACCAAACTTATCGTGAAACGAGTCTATGGTATTATGCCATTGGTCTTCAGGGTATATTACGTAAGGCATTATAATTCTCCTAAATCTAATGCTAATTGTTTGTTATCTTTTTCTATATAATTAAAGTGTCTTTCATATACATGTAGTGAACCTATCTGCATAGTCACATCACCTATCTTTAAGTTTTTCATAGGCGTTGATAGCTCAGGATATTCTAGTATACACTTACTTGTTAACTTTAAATGCATTGAGAACAGTACGTGCTTAAACCATGCTATGTCGTTATTATAGCCGAATACAGCATCTTGTGATCTCATTTGTACTACACTATGCAGCTTGTTATCTTTAATAAAGAACTGTTGTGCGTTAGTACATGTGAAGTCTTTACCTGCTATATCATGCATCTCAGGTGTAGTATATATCATAACACTTTGTCTAGTGTATGGATCTTTTAGTAAAGCTCTATATGCTTTGTGAAACTGTTTATGACGTTCTCCACTGAATATACACCAGCCGTAATTAGAGTTAACTTCGTTGTTTATGTCCTTGACATCGTTCCATATTTTTACAGGTTTACCATACAACTCGAACAGTCTATCGACTTTTCTATCTTGTGATAAGTACCATGCGATCTCAGCTTGTATATATTCTTTATTTGGTGTACCATATATGTAATCTTCATCTGCTTTAAATGATACGCCTTGCAGTTCTACTGTACCGTTTCTTGTCTTGTTTAGTTTATATTCATCTCGGAATAATTTCCTGATGTCTTTAACTACAAGCATTAGTTATCCTTTTCCATTTTAACGTTTTCTATATGTGCTGCAAACATTGCACAGTATACTGCCATGTCTACAAGTGTATCTTCTAAGGCTTCGAAGTTTGTTTCTTGATCGCCTTCAACTATATTTCTCATACGTAAATACTTTGTATGTATCATATGAACATAAGATTTATCTCCGAACGGAAAGTAATCTTCTTCTGACCACATGCCACCTTGATAATCTTTACTCTTTCTTTCTTTAAGTTCAGCAGCTTCTTTGAGAATCTGCACGGCAGTTACTTTAGCCATTGGTTTATCCTTTCTTTTATTGTTATAGAAAACGCTCTCGGGCGTTTTTGACTTAGTACCTGATAAGTAATTAGGAACTGAGTCGTCTTTAATACCTAATCTTTCTTGACATTCTTTTATAATCTTTAAGTAGTCAGTCATTTAAATCCCTTCTACGAGTTGTTGGTTGTTAAAATTTTAAATGTCTCCTAAAAGACAATTAACTTGGAGGTTTACATGGGTTACGAGAACTGTGGCAAGCACCCTAATTCTCTCAAGCAGCTCAAGCCCTATATGGACTCTGAGAAAGCTCGTGAGATGCAGGCGAAAGGTGCAGAAGCACGAAGACAGAACAGGCAACTTAGGGAGTCTATGAAATTATCTGCGTCTGAATTTAGAAAAATCAGAGATGAGATAATTACAGAGATGCCCACAGCTGTAGAGATACTGAAGGTGCAGCTAGTTAAAGCTATGCAGCTTGAAGATCAAGATACTATTGAGCGTTTAGCTATAGCCTTAGCAGAATATGAGCAGCCAAAGCTGCAAAGAATAGATCAGACAACAAAGAACTTAGATACTTCTGAGTTATCTGAAGACGAACTTGACCGCAAAATACGCGAATTAACGGATGGGGGTTAGAGTTGCAGGTTATATAAGAATGTCTTTACAAAATAACGCCGCTAAGAGTACTTTTCGTATTCTTAGCGGCTTATTTTATTTTTCTTTATCAACAGCAAAGCTTATCTGTATTATATCATAATCACTTGCAGTTACTTTTTCTTCTGTAATAATCCACTCTACTGATGGACATGATTGAAGCCAAGTAAAGAACTCAGTTTTTAACATGATATACTACGGAATTGACCAGTAGACATATCTCGCATTACTTTTAAGTAACCGCGATTATTACTGATAGTGCCTTTATCGTCATAACGATCAGTAGTTCTTATAAATCGTAAGTCTTGGGAACCGATTGGCCATACAAGCTCTTCGGGATAAGTTACTTTATTATGTGGTATTTTCATGCTTGGCATTTAGTATCCTTTCATTATGATGATGACATTGGTACGACGTTGTTTAATTTATAATTACTAAATTCATAAGCACTCCACTTTTTGAAGGACTTTATAAACTTTTTATGTTCTTCGATATCTCGAAGAGCTTCTTTGTATTGCTTAGTTAATAAGTGTATTTCATCTTCTGATTCGACTTCAACTATATCATTAATCATATTATCTATTTCATTTAAATATGGAATAACTTGATTTTGCAATAGTGATCTTGCATCGTCAGCTGTATCCATGTCGACTGCACATTCTTCGTCTTCGAAAAGTACAGCTAATTCAGAAATACAAGTTTTCATAGCATTGACATGTCTTCTTGTAGATATCATATGAGCTTGAAATCTTACTGCACATTCTGTTAGATATTCTTTGTCATTTAAAGTTATAGATGCCATTAGTGAGCTCCTTTCGTATAGCCGTTATTTAGCAAGTTTCTACGTTCTATTGCTTCACGTCTGTCTTCGCGTTCTATATCGCTACGCTGATTTTTCATAAATATATATAAGTTTTCTGCGATTTTTGTTTCAGTATAATTTTGTTTGACTAACCATCGTAGATAATTTAAATGTTCTTTAATACTTTGTATCATTTTAATATCATTAGATACCTTCGTACATGTAATAGGATCGTTGTGTAGTTGTAAAGTCATATATTCACCTCAAATAATAATTGATTGCTCGAACTATAAATAAAGCTGGTAGGAAATAGCCGAGAAAAATCATAAATTCTGTTAACATAGAACGTTTACCTTTCGCTACTTTTAGCCGTTACTATTCTAAAAGTGTTTAGTTATAACTATTGTGAAAACGCTTTTGGGCGTTTTACGCAGTGCCTCCGTATGAAAGATTATCACCTAAGATATCTTTTAAGTCGTCGACATAATCATCGTCATTTATAGTTTTTTGATTTTTTAATGCGAATGATATGCTATCTGCGATTTTATATTCTTCTGTATGTAATACGTTTATTGCAGTATGTATGTGACCTGTGTCATGATCTTCTATTTGATCTTCAAGATCACGTATCAGTTCTTGTATAAAGTATAGTTTATCTAGTAAACTTAGACGTTTTTTACGAGTTGTTGGTTGTTTCATGTTACACCTCTGGTTCAAAAGCTATTTCATATTTATTAGGATCTTCGATATATGCTAGATCGTAGTCATGTATGCCGCGAAGTTTAACAAGTGATGTGATTAGATTTAAAGACGATAGTATATCTATAACTGTTTGAATACAATCAGTGTGAAGTGTTACTATACGTCTTGATTCTGTTATAATAATTTTAACATTAACCATGATACCTGCAGCAATAAGGTCTATACATTCTTGATCTGTTAATTCAATATCGATAGTAATCTCATGCGTTACATCATCTTGCATGCTGCCAACAACCTATATCTACCATATTATCGAAGCGATTAGGAGACGCATTACCGTGAGTTACATAGCAGTTGTATAGATCTTTGTACATTCTATCTTTAGTACCTTGACATTCTACGTCATCGAGGTAGTAAGTATAGATACCACTATCTTTGAGTATAGCTTGATTTATACGCTTGTAGTCACGTATATCTCTTTCGTATGTAGATACTAAACGTTGTTGATGAGCTGTTAAGCCTGTCATTATTTCTTCGTTAAGCTTATCAGAATTATGCCTATCATTGCTAACGTACACATCAAAGCGCTCTGCGTATCCATGCTGAAGACAAGTTCTTGCATTTCCATGTAATAATTTCCCTTTGTTATCTACACGTTTACCACGTGCCATTAAGAGAACTCTTTGTAATTGATATCCATCGATTACTTTACGATTATATTTTCTACAGCTGATACGTATATCTTTGTTACGACTTGCAACCATACGTTTTAGTTTAGCTAATGCAGGATCTGATTTACTTTTTATTGTAAATTTGTAATCGCTTGAAGTTCTTTTATCTGTGAAGTCTAATGTAGCCATGATTTACCTTTCTTATTAAAGACGCCTACACGAATGTAGACGCCTGTAAGTTTATATGAATGCTGATGCAACTATGAGAAATAGCTGCACTTTAAGGTAAAGAGCAATCACTAGAATGCAATCTCAGACTGTGATACTTCTTCAGAAGGACCATGAATATCTGTGATTGGTTCGAAGTCTGCAGAACCTGTATATTCTTTGAAGTCTGTGATTTGTACAGCAGTAAGAGAACTTGCAATACCTTCGCGACCTGCAGTTTTGTAATACATTTGATATACAATTACATTACCTGTTGATTCATTACCAAGCGAAGAAGCATCTACTGGTTTAGCATCTGCGCCTACAACTTTTGGTGCACCATTGTCAGAGCCATCGGCTTTGAGAGCTTTACGCTTTAGTGATACACTATATTTACCGTCTTTTTCTTTGACAGTGAAGTGATTATTAGACCACTCGTCTGCGACTGCTTTGTCTTTTGTAGCAATTTGCAGCTCGTACTGTGGTTGACCAAACGGTGAGACAGGCTTTGTTAGCTTAGCCCAGTTTAGTTCTACGTTATTTATTCTATAATTTCTTGGTTCAAACTTATTCATTAGGAATTACCTTTCAGTTGTTTTTAGATTTAAAAGCAGTTTAATGGACATACTCAGGTCCGTTTATTATAGATCCCAACAATGATCGAAGTGATCTATAACAAAGTCTTCTACTGTGCCGTGCTCAGAACCTTTGAGAAGCCATTCGACATCTTCAGGATCTAAACCTTTTTCACGACCTAAGTTATATACTGCGTCACATGCATTTTCAACGGTTTGTTCACGTATGGATTCCATATCTGATACAGCATTGTCCCAGCTTTCTTGAACTATGTTAGTGACTTCATCTTGCATTTCATTATATAATCTTTTCATCATAGCCATTGTGTAACCTTTCTAATGTAATGTGACTAATTTCTTTTTAACGATTTTATTACTTAGTTCTTCTAGTTTATTACGTAATAACGTATTGGCTGTAATATAGAACGATAAACCTTCTATATGTTCTTCGATATCTTGAAGAATTAAACCACGATTATTTAACTCAGCAACAGAACTAATAGAATCAAGACTGTCTATATCTTCTTGAGCTTTGTCTGCAAGACTGAGTAAACCTTGTATTACTATTTTTAACTCTGTATCCATGTTACCTCATTTAAGTTAGTTTATTTAGTTGTTTAAAAAATGCTTTCGGGCATTTTTGTTGTAGGTTTTAGTTGGTGGAAGGAGATGTAGGAATGAGATGTAGGTTTAATTTAATCTCATAACATTATTTATCTATGTATCGACATATGATCTATGCTATTAACTTACAAATCTAGATGATTTTCTTCTAATCTTTCCATGCTTTCCATATATCTTTTTGCTTCATCGTATGTCATATATTCTGTACATCTTTCCCATGATTCTACACATTTCTGTATACCATCGTCGTATTCATATATGACTTCGCATATTTTACCAATGTACCAGCCTGCTGCTGATTCCATGACTAATGGTTCACTGACATAAGTATTGCTGTCTTTTACAAACCATTTTACATCATTTATCTTTTTATCTATACGCATTATACAAAATCCTTTGCTAAGCCTAGAGTAGTACCACTATTACTAAGCATATTATTTTTACCGAAAGAGCGTGATACACTTATACGATCGGCATATTTATTATTCCACACAGCTTGCTTTGCATTCGGAAGCGGATTACTTACATTATTTTCGTAAGCATTTGCTTTGAACATTACTGCATAGGTTTCTTCTGTTAGATTACGTAGACTGAATCCTTTAGTATACGGATTAACTATACGTTTATATACACATGTACATGTATCTTCTGGTGCACGATCTTCTAACACTACAAATGGTTTTAAACAGTGATGACATTTAACATCTCTAAGTGGTACTGATGTACCTTTCTGTGATGCTATGTCGTAATAGAACTTAGCTAAGTCTGTTCTATTATCTACATCAACTTCGTAGTCTATTATATCATAGGCTTTATCTTTACCCATTAATACTTGATCCATGTGATCTACGATATTTTCGATTGCTTTTAATACTTTAGTCATTGTAAACTCCTTCCATGAGTTTTAAGTTATAGTAATTAAAAAATACGTTTGAGTATTTTTGGTTTAGGTGTGGTTATAGTACCACTAGAAGTTAGCACTGATGCAGGTTTTCACGGATTCTTCGTGATCTACTTCATGTTAACTACTCTGAGAACCACAAAGTACTACTTGCGGGTCCGACTTGACGGATCTACTTGCAGGATTCAGCTGCAGGATTCAGCTGCAGG